>Ga0315298_1000187_pt1 | contig 125029 bp, 116 predicted proteins | sample WHS_1_MG_FD_203077 | JGI IMG/M metagenome (GOLD analysis project Ga0315298, IMG submission 203077) | Extremophilic microbial mat communities from Washburn Hot Springs, YNP, Wyoming, USA - WHS_1_MG | ecosystem: Environmental > Aquatic > Thermal springs > Hot (42-90C) | place: USA: Wyoming...
TGCCTCCGAGCCCAAGCTGGGATCTCTGCTCCCCATCCGATCCATACCTGAAACCTGAATCCGGTGATCATCGACAGCCAAAGCAGTAAACGGCACCTTTCAACGAAAACTTGGACAGACTCCTAGGAGGCTTCGAAGATGAATCTCCTGGAAAAAATCATGGAACCCCTCATGCGCAGGATCATCCAGAACCGTTGGGGGTACACGGATGAAGAGCTCAAGAAGGCGCAAGGGCTGGGCTTCTTCGATGTGCTGGACTTCAAGGCCATGCGGTACTGGATCAAGGCGGATCCGGTCTGCTCTGTCCACTGTTCCGCCTGCCACAACGAAGGCCGGCCTCTCTACTTCAATCCCATGGGCATGCTCATCCGCCACAAGTGCCCGCCCGGCATCTGCGTCCACGGCCTCTCTCAGCTCTCTCCGGTTCTTTACAACTACTATGACCACCTTCTCCAAGGCAGGGATCCGAGCCAGATGATCTTCAACCATGTCACGTGCACCGACACCGGCCTGGAAATGGGTGGCCTGGGCAAGAACCTCTTCCGGGTGAGCCGCGAAAAAATGCCCCTGCTGGAGTTCTTGCTGTTCTTGTTGACTCTGACTCCCTACGTGTTCCTGAAAAACAGGAGGGCAAGAGGCGAATGCCGGGCTGTCCGGGAGGCGCCGACCAGCGGCGGCCCTAGGCCGGACGAGTTCATGAAAGAGTTCCCTCTTACAAAAGAAGAGATGGAGGCTTTCCTGGCATCGCCCGGCCGGGTCCGCAGGTTGCGAGCCGTGGAAAAGTTTCGCGACCGTCGGATCGTGATCCGGGTGGTTTCCTCGCAAGCCTGCATCGCCGGGCACAAGCAGGGGGACGAGTTCCTCGTAGACGCCTTGGGCCGGGTCCTGCCGCAGCCGGACGGCAACGGGATCTGCCTCATGGCGCTCACCAAGATCTGGTGGCGCGTGATGCTCATGCTCGAGCGGATGGCCGCTCAAGCTGAGTCCGAGGGCGAAGGCAATTTCAAGAGCAAGATCTTCGACCTGCCCATGAATTGCTACGGCGCCGGGCTTCCTCTGGGGGCCTGCGGCGAGATCTTGATGACCGTAGAGCTGCGCAGAACGTAAGTCTCGATCCCTCGGCCGAAGCAGAGAGGCAGAACCAGGCCCATCGCCGCTGGGAATTTTCCGCGGGAGTAGCGTTTTCAAGATGCGCAGGAGTTTTCGCGGTCGCAGGAAAGGCAATGGAGGGCCACGGTCCCTCGTGGCCGCCGAGGGGGGATACGGCCGCGGCACGGTCTGAAGACGGACGCGACCGAGCACGTCCCTCCAGGGGAAAAGAGAACCTCAGAAGCCTCCAAAAGGAGAAGCCGCCATGGCGAGAAAAGACGCACCTCACTACCGGACAAAGCACGGGGCGGGCGAGACGCCGGCGCCTGCCCTGGCCGAAGCCGTCAAGAAAGCGGCGCCCGAGGGCAGACTCTCGTGTCGCGCGGCCTTTGAGGTGGCGGGATCTCTGCGGATAGACCCGTCCGAGGTGGGAAAAGCCGCCGACCTACTCGAAGTGAGGCTCGTCGAATGCCAGCTCGGCCTCTTCGGTCACGGCAAGGGAGACAAGGGCAAGCGCCTTCGGCCGGCCTCGTCCGTCTCAGGGCAACTCGAGCAGGCGATCCGAGCCGCGCTCCGGGAGGGAAGGCTTCCTTGCGTCGAGGCGTGGCGCATCGCAGCGGACTTGAGGATCAAAAAGATCGATGTCGCCGAGGCGGCAGAGGCCATGGGCCTAAAGATCGGGTCCTGTCAGCTCGGCGCGTTCTGAAACGTCGGGCTGCGAATCCCGTATCCGTAAAATGAAGGACTGACCCCTCATCAAAGGCAGGAAGAAAGAACGCCCCGTTCCATGGCGGCCCGCATGGCCCGGCTTACGTCCACCACGGTCGGCCCGTCCAGAGCCAGGCGGATCGAGGTCCTGCGGCCAGGCTCGACCTCGAACTCCCGCTCGCCGTCCAGGGCCAGGATGCACGGAGCCAGGGAGACCTGGACTTCCTCGCCAGCCTCGAGCACCCGGGCAGACGTGACGAAAAGTCGCTTGATGACGCCGGGCGCGACAGCGGCCACGACCAGGCGGCCGCCCTCCCCCAGTTCGAGAGAAAGCGCCCTGGGTTCGTCCGGACCCACGCATCTCAATTGGCCGCCGATGGAAGAAAGGCCGATCGAGTCCGGACTTGCCCGGTTCAGCACGACCTGGCGGACCTTGCTCATGTCCCAAACCGCCCGGGCACCTGCGAACACGTCGTCGTACACAACAGCGTCCACAAGGGCCAGGTCGGCCGGCTGGCCGTCCACGAGCACCTCGAGCTTGGTCGTCCGGAACGTGCATTCGTCGCGGGGAACCAACCCCCGAGCCACGACCCCGGCCGCCAGGCCCGCGATCGTTCCCTCGACCATAAAGGGAAACACGTTGTTCGTACCGGTGGACACAGGAAGGATCGGAACCGATCCGTTGCCCTTGGCCACGGCTCGGTTTGTTCCGTCGCCGCCCAGCACCACGATGCAGGCAGCGCCCATCTCCTGCATCAGCCGGGCTGCCCGCGTGGAGTCTTCGGCCTCGCCCCGGACCGCGAGGTCGGCCGGAAAAACCTCGGCATCGAGGTCGAGCTCGGAGAGAGCCCTCTCGACGATCCCGTACGGGTCCGGCATGTAACAGATCCGGCAAACGCCCGTCGTCACAAGCCCGAGGAGCAGGCGCCGCACGATCCGCACCTTCTCCTGGTTGTCGAAGACGCTCCCGTAGGCCACCAGGCGCCGGATGTCCTTGCCCGATGCTGGGTTCGCGATGATGCCGACGACCGACAACAAGGGCGATCTCCTGGTCCGAAGATTCAGTTCATCTTCATGCCGCCGCACACGTTCAGGGCCTGCCCCGTAATTTCGGCCGCTTCATCCGAGGCAAGGAACACGACGGCGTTGCCGATGTCTTCCGGCGTCTGGGGCTTCTTGAAGGGGATCATGACCTGCACGATCGTCTTGAAAACATCCTCGGGCGGCACTCCCGTAAAGTCGGGCATGGCCCGGGAAGCGTAACTCGCCAGCCTCTCCCACATGGGCGTCCAGATGATGCCGGGACAGACCGCGTTCACGTTCACATGGTAGGGCGCAAGCTGGAGGGCGACCGATTGCGTCAGAGAGATCACGGCTGCCTTGGTCGCGGCGTAAGGAGCCAGGAATTCGACTCCCTGGCGGCCCGCGACCGAGGAAATGTTCACGATCCTGCCGCTCTTCTGCTTCTTGAAGTAAGGAACCACAGCCCGATTGCAGAGGAAGACCCCCTTCAGGTTCACGTCCACGACCAGGTTCCAGTCTTCCTCCCGGATATTCTCGATGAGCGGCGGCTCCTTGGAGTCGTCCCGGGGCAGCCCGTCGACCCCGGCGTTGCAGACAAGGATATCGAGGCGGCCCATCTCGGCGAGCGTCGCCTCGACCATGTTGCGGCAGTCCGCGTCCTTGCGGACGTCCACCGGCACAGCCAGGGCCTTTCGGCCGGCCCGGCGCACCTTGTCCGCCACACGCTCCGCCGCCTCGAGCTGCCAGTCCGCGACCACGACATGGGCGCCCTCCCGGGCCAGGCACAGGCTGATTCCTTCCCCCAGGCCCCCGCCCCCGCCGGTAACAATGGCCACTCTGTCCTTGAGTCTCATCAGGTATTCCTCCTTGACGGGCAAAAGGCCGTCCGCGGCTACTCCCCGCCCGGACGCGCTTACGGCCGAATGAGTCCGACCATCTGCTCGGCTTTCGACAGGGCCGAAAAGGCCTCGTTGATTCTCTCCAGCGGCTCGATCGCGGTCACAAGCCCGTCCGTCCGTACTTTGCCGGACCGGAGAAGGTCGATGGCGATCCGGAAGGGATCGCACCTTGGCTCCCAGGTGCCCGGCACGCCGGAAAGAAAACCGCGGACCTCCAGGTTTTTCAGCATGAACAGATTCAGGTCAATTTCGAAGGGATACCCGTACGTGGCCACAACGATCGCCTTGCCCTTGCCGCCGAAGGGGAGCATGTCGAACATGGTGCGCGTGGCCTCGGGATTGCCGGCGCAGTCGAAGACGAAGTCCGGCCCAAAGCCGCCCGTGAGATCCCGGACCCTCTCCACCGGGTCTTCCTGCCTGGGATTGATCACGGCGTCGGCGCCGAACGCAGCAGCCCGTTGGATTCTCAAGGGCGACACTTCGGTGACAAAAACCTTTCGCGCCCCTGCGGCGCGGGCGCATTGCATCACAAAAAGCCCGATCGTGCCCGCGCCCTGCACCACCACGACGTCGCCCAGCCTAAGGCCGCTGCGGCGCACCACGTCCACGGCCACGGACAGGGGCTCCACCATGGCGCCCTGCTCGTCCGAGACCTCGTCCGGAAGCGGATAGACAACCTCCGCGAGAGTCGCTCCGAACATGCCCATCGCAAGGGCGTATTCCGCGTATCCGCCGGCTCCCCGGATAACCACCCGCTGGCCCTTTCGAAAGGGGCTCTCCCGGTCGCCGATCTCGACGATCTCCCCCGAGATCTGATGCCCGAGGATGTACGTGGGCGGGAAGCCGAAAAAGGCCTGGCTGACCGCCTCGAAGGCGTGCCGCGCCTTGGGATCCCTGGGGTCCGGCCCCCATTCCCAAATGTGAATGTCGGACCCGCAGATGGAGGTGAACCGGACTTTGACCACAAGGGTCCCGGCCACGGCCTCGGGCTTTGGAACTTCCTGCACCACGAACCGTTTCGGTCCTTCCAGAACCGCCTGCTTCATGGTCTGATCCCCCCTGCTGCCGTCTGGTGACTTCTTAGGACTTCAGGAAGCCGATTTTTTTCAAAAGCTCCCGCGTGTTCCGGTTCACCGTGAGATCCCGCAGTTCGTCCGGGGTCAGCCACCCGGCCTCGCTGGCGTCGTCCGCGGCCCGCGGCTCGCCGGACACGTATTCGGCCACAAGATCCACGATGACGTAATGAAACCGCACGCGGCCCGCGTCGTCCTTGCGGACGACGTCGAAGACGTGGCAGATCTCGCCTGCCCGCACCCGGACACCCGTCTCCTCGAGCACCTCCCGCTCCACAGCTTCTTCGAGAGTCTCGCCCAGCTCCACGCGGCCGCCCGGGATCGCCCACTGGCCCTTGGACGGCTCCTTCGCCCTTCGCACGAGCAGAACCCTACGCCCGCGGATCACGACTCCGCCCACGGCCAATCGCGGGCGGTCCGGGTATTCGCTTTCCATGAGCGCTCCCGTCCCTAACGGGCGGCCGCGGCCAGCGGCGATGGCCTCCTCACGTACACGGTTACAGCGGCGTTCGCCACCACGATCCGATCGCAGTCGGGCGCCAGCGAGGGCAGACAAAGCCCGGGAGCCGTCATGCCGCCCGCCACGGCCACGGCCCGCCTGCGGCCGAAGGGCACGACCGCTTCCACCTTGGACAGGTCCACCTCTTCGGGCCGGGGAACCGCGACCAGGATCTCCACCTCCATGTCTTGAGGGTCTTCGAGACCCACGATTTCCAGAAGCCCGCACAGGCAGCTTCGGGAGACCGCGTCCCGCACGGCCCGCGAAGCCGCTTCGGTCATGTCCTCGCCATGGAGGTCCACCCCGGTGCCCAGTTCCACGACAAACCGTTTCCTCTCCATGGATCCTCCCGCCCTCTCAGATGATCAGCGTCTCTGGGTGCTCCACGAGGTCCTTGAACTTTTCCAGAAAAACCGCCACAGGAGCGCCGTCCAGCACGCGATGGTCGAAGGTGAGGCTCACAGGCATCATGGGCCGCACCGCAAGCTCGCCTGCCACCACGGCCGGCCGCTCCACGATGGGCCCGGTCTGGAGAATCGCGGACTCGGGCTGATTGATGATGGGCGTTCCCCAGGCCCAGGCCTTGCCGAAGACGCCGGTGTTGGTCAGCGTGAACGTGGACCCTGTCACGTCGTCCGGAAGGAGCTTTCCGGACCGGGCCCGTTCGGTCGCCGAGGCGATGGCCGAATGAATTTCGGCCAGAGACTTCAAGTCCGCGTTGCGCACGACCGGCACGATCAGGCCGCTCTCGTAAGAGGAGATCTGAAGGGCCACGGCCACGCCGATGTTGATGTCCTCCCAGAGAACGACCTCCCCGTCGACGAGGCTCGCGTTGAGGACCGGAACCGCCTTAAGGGCCCTGGCCAGCACGTACACCAGAAGATCCGTGTAGGAAACCCGGAACCCGATGGACTTTTCCCGCTCCAGAAGCCCCTGCCTCCAGCGGACCATCTCGGTCATGTCCAACTCGGTGAGAGTCGTGAGTTGCGCGGCCACCTGCAGGCTGTAAACCATGTGGTCCGCGATGGCCTTGCGCATGCCCTGCAGGGGGAGGCGGGCCTTGATCCTCTTTCCATCGAGGATCTCGAAGCCCGCGGCGGCGGCCGGCGTGGCTGCTGCGGGTGCCGAAGCGCTGGCTGCTTCTCGCGCCGCCAGCGCCCTTTCGACATCTTCCTTTACGATCCGGCCCTCGGGCCCGGTGCCGACAAGGGTCGACGGGTCCAGGCCGTGCTCTTCGGCAAGCTTCCTGGCCAGGGGCGAGATCTTGAGCCTTCCGCCGGCCGGGGCCGGGCCGGCGGCAATCGGGGCGCGGCCCGAGACCGGCGCCCCTGCGGCCGCGGTCCTTTGCGCGGCGGGCGCAGCAGCAGCCTCGACCGGCGCCTGGGCCTGAAGAGTCGCAAGTTCTTCCTGGGTCTCGGCCAGAAACCCTGCGGCCGCGCCCACGGGAAGTGTCTTGCCGGGCAGGGCCGCGATGTGCAGAAAGCCCGCGGCCGGAGCTTCCACGTCGTACGTGACCTTGGCGGTCTCGATCTGCAGCACGACCTTGCCGGCCTCGACCCACTGGCCTTCCTCGAACTTCCAGGCCACGATCTTGGCCTCCTTCATGGTCATGCCGAGCTTGGGGATCGGGATAGGCTGAGCCATGTCTCAGAACTCCTCTTCTTCCAAACACGCTGTGCCCGGTCTCAAGGACGATCAGAACAGTTTGATCCCTGCGGTCTGGTTCTTGAGCTCGATCCGCTTCATGCCCAGAAGGCTTGTAACCACGTCGGCAAGCTGCTGCGGCTGCGGCAGGCAATACTGTTCCAGCACGCCTCCTGGGATGGGCATGTTGGCCGCTCCGATTCTTTTCACGGGCGCGTCCAGGGCGTCAAAAGCGTTTTCCATGATCTGCATGCCGATTTCGGCCCCCACGCCGCAGCGCAAAGTGTCTTCGTCGAGAATCACAGCGCGGCCCGTTTTCCGCACGGATTTGAGAATCGTTTCCAAGTCCAGAGGTTCCAGAGTCCTCGGGTCGATCACCTCCAGACTCACCTTTCCTTCCAGTTCGGCCGCCACGCCCAGGGCCACCTGCACCATGAACGAAGTGGCCACCACGGTCACGTCCGTTCCTTCCCTCTTGACTTCCGCAACGCCGAAGGGAACCGTGTACTCTTCCTCGGGCACGGGGCCGACCATGGGCAGAAGCTGCTTGTGATAGAAGTAACAGACCGGGTTGTTGTCGCGAATGGCTGTCTTGAGCAGGCCCTTGGCGTCGTAAGGATTTGAGGGCAGAGCGAGCTTGAGGCCCGGATGGTGGAGCACCATGGCCTCCATGGTGCGGGAGTGCTCGTTGCAGAGCTTGGCGTAGCCGCCGATGGCCGCCTTGAACACGAGCGGCACGTTCACCTTCCGGCCGTGCAGGAAGTGCCACGGGGCCGCCTTGAGAAAGACTTCGTCCGCGCAGCAGTACATGAAGTCCGCGAACATCAAGTCCGCCACAGGCCGATAGCCCGCCAGGGCGGCACCGACCGCGGCGCCGGCCACGGCGCTCTCGCTGATCGGCGTGTCCATGACCCGCTCCGGGCCGAACTTCTGCACGAGCCCCATGGTCGTGTTGAAGGTGCCTCCCTGAACGCTCTCTCCGATAATGAAAACTTTTTCGTCCCTGCGCATCTCCTCTTCCAAAGCCTCGTTGATGGCCTGCAGGTACAGGATCTCTCTCATCTTTGGGTCCTCCTGTTGAGGGAAAAGCCTCCTCTGCCGAGGGGCATCCGCTATTCTGCGTACAAGGCGTTTTCCAGGATCGACCGGTCCGGGTACGGGCTCTCCTCGCAGAACCTTCGGGCCGCCTCCACTTCGGCGTCGATCTCCCGATCGATCCGGTCGATCTCCTCCTGGGTCACCACGCCCTGCTGAAGGAGCTTTTTCTGGTAAAGGAGAACCGGGTCTCTCTTCTTGAGTTCCTCAATCTCGGCTTCGGAGCGGATTTCGGCGTGCACCCAGTCGGGCGCTCCTTCCACATGGGGCCGAAAGCGGTAGCATTTGCATTCCACAAGGGACGGCCCCTTGCCCTGTCTGGCCCGCTCCACGGCCGCCGTGACCGCTTCGGCGACAGCGACCACGTCCTGGCCGTCCACCACGACTCCGGGCATGCCGTAAGCCGAGGCGATGCTCGCGATGTCCTCAAGGGGATAAGCGTCCCGGATCGGCACGAACTGGCCCATGCCGTTGTTTTCGCAGACCCACACCACGGGCAGCTTCCAGTTGGCCGACATGTTCATGCTCTCGTGCATAGTGCCCCGGCCCGTCGAGCCGTCGCCGAAGAAGCAGACCACGACCTGCCCCCGGCCGGCCTTCTTGGCAGCCAGGGCCCATCCCACCGAGACCGGAAACGCGGTTCCGATGGTTCCGCCGGCTCCGAAGAGGCCTCGCTCGGGCTCGCACGCATGAAATCCTGTCATGCCCAGGCACGACCCCGTGGCCTTCCCGCAATGCTCTGCCAGGAGTCTGGCAAGGTCGATCCCCTTGCCCGCAGAATGAGGGATCCCGTGCCCCCGGTGATGGCCGTAAATGTAATCGTCAGGCCTGAGAAAGGTCGTGCCGCCCACGCCGGGCGCCTCGCCTCCGTAAGCGGCGTGGAAGAAAGCCGTAAACTTGCCCTCGCCCAACATTCGAATGGCCGCTTGGTCGAACTTGCGGGCCCGGACGAGGTTCCGGTAAAGGGTCAGCAAATCATCCCTGGACAATGCCATGGCCGTCCTCCCTTGGATCTGAATGAAACCGCTCGCGTGCTCTCAAAGTGCCGCAGGCGTTTCATATCACGTTCCCCTTGGCAGGCACAACCGGTTTTCCAGGCTTGTTGGACTCCCGGCAGATTTCTGAGAACGTTCTTTGGGGGCGTTCCGGCCGTGTTCCGCCTGCGCGGCCTGCCCGAGGGGGAGTCAAAGGGCAAGGGGGATGAGAAGGAACTTCGTGTCCATGGGGCGAAGGGCCGTCGCGCAGACTCGGGGGGTGCGCCTGCAAAGGGCCGCACCGGTAGGAACTCACCGGAAAAGGGTCAGGCGCCCGATCCGCAAGCAGGCGCTGGAAGGCCACACGTTCCGCAGGAAAGGCCTTTAAGACTTAAGCGCCGGCCAGAGCACGCAGGCACGGGCTCCCTTGCCGGGCTCGCTTTCCAGAAAGATCAGCCCGCCGCAAGATCGGACGATTCCTTGGGTTACCGCAAGGCCGAGCCCGCGGCCCGTGAACTTCGTGGTGAAAAAAGGATCGAAGACCCTATTGAGGGTTTCGGAGTCCATGCCCGTGCCGGTGTCTGTCACCTCGAGGCACGCCCAGGGACCCTCTCCAGAGAGGCTTCCCACAGAAACCGCCCTCTCGGGCGGTGCGGCTTCCTCTGCAGCTCGGACCGTGACACGAACCGTCCCCTGACGGCCTTCCATGGATTCGAACGCATTCGTGACCAGATTGGTCACAACCTGCCGGAGGTCGGCCACGTCCACCTTCACAGAAGGACATCCCGGACGGATGTCCAGCTCGAAGCGGACGCCGGCCGGTGCAGCCGACTCGATCATGGGCAGAATCTCCTGAACGGACCGGCCAAGGTCCACCGGCCTGGCTTCCCGTGGTCCCTGGCCCAGATACGTGAGCAGGGATCGACTGAGGTCAGCGGCTCGGTCCGCCGCCTGCTCGGCCTGTTCGAGAAACCCCCTGGCGGCCGACGAGACCGGCACGGCCCTCAAGGAGAGATCCAAATTGCCCAGGACCACGGTCAGAAGGTTGTTGAAGTGGTGAGCGATGCCCGCCGCCATGATGCCGAGGCTCTCGTGCTTTTGAGCCTCCTGCAGGCTGCGTTCCAGGAGCAGTCGCTCCTGTTCGGCCCGCTTGCGCTCCGAAATGTCCCGGACCGTGGCCTGGAGCACGGTCCTGTCCCGGAGTTCGATCGCCTTGAGCGAAACCTCGGTATCGATGAGGACTCCGTCCTTCCTGCGGTGCACCCAATAGAAACACTGGGGCTCTCCGGAAAGGGCGCGCTCGATCCTTTCGCGCGCCGCTTCTTCCGATGTGCGGCCGTCCGGTTGAAGGGGAGGAGAGAACTCAGCCGGGCTGTGGCCCACGATGTCCTCCCGGCTGCAGGCCCAGAGCTGGCAGGCTCTCTCGTTGCAGTCCAGGAACACGTCGGTCATGAGGAAGATGCCGTCGGCCGAACTTTCGAAAAGCGTGCGGTACTTGCCCTCGCTCTCCTTGAGAGCCTTCTGCGTCTCGACAATTTCCGTGACATCCCGGGCGATGCCCTGAACCAGGGGCTCCCCCGAATCGCTCTTCCGAAGCGTGTTGTTGTATTGCCAATATCGGATCCGGCCCTTGGCGTCCCGGACCTTCATGACTCCCTTGGCGGCTCCGTGAGTGCGGACCTCTTCGATATACTTGTCGAAGAGGCTCCGCACTTCGGGAACCAACCCGTCCCGAATGTTGATCTGAAGAAGAACGTCCCGAGGAAAGCCCGTCGCGTCCACCGCAGCCTGGTTCACGGAGAGAAGCTTTCCTTCCATGTCGTGGACGCAGATGAGGTCCAGGCTGTTTTCGAAAAGGTCCCGGTAAGTCTCTTGCTGAAGTCTCACCGCGTTCGTCTCCTCGAACCTCTTTCGATAAAACCTCGCCTGCTGAGTCCGCCAGACCAAGCCCAACGCTGCCGAGGCGCCCAGGACCAAAAGCCCCAGAACGCCGCCCCCCATCCACAATCGGCTCCTTGCGGCCCGATCCACCTCCGAGGCAGGCACCTGGGTGACCACGAACCAGGAGCTGCCCTCGACCGCTCGCGCGCAGGCCAAGACATGGGTCCCGCCTGCGTCCGGCCCCTCCAAAACTCCCTGCCGGCCCAGGACCGCCTGCACGGCCGGCACCTCCACCCTGTCCAGGCCGATAACCGCGGTTCTTGCCGCCCCATCGGGTCCGGCCGGCCCGCCGTTCAGACAAAGGACACGATCGCCCTGACGCCGCACAAGGAGAAGCTCACCCACCTCTCCAGGCACGGGCCCATGCATGCGTCCCGGCTGCCGAACCTGCCCCAGGTCCGCCGCGAGGCCCAGGATCGCGAGCGCGGAATCGTCTGCGGGCATCCTGACCGGAAGCAGGATCGCCAGACACGCGCCCGACTCAGCTCCTGGTTCCCTCGGCTCCCCCAGGCAAAAGTCATCGAAGACGGCTGTTGCGGCACGCGCCTTTGTCAAGATTTCCGGTGGAAGAACCGATGGCAGCGTTCGGCTCTCTCCAGGGACCTGGATCCGGCCGGCACCGGCCTCATCGTAAAGACAGAGGGAATCATAGCCGTGGGCGGCCTGAGCCTTGCGAAGCCAGATCTCGAGGTCTTCTCGGGCCTTGGAATCCGTGGGATCCTCGACAAAACGCCTGACCAGTAGGGAGAAAGCTTCGTTGCCTTCAAAGAACGATGCGGTCCGAATCCGGTCCTGCCTCCAGGAAGCGATCTGTTGAGCCTTCGAGGCCGCGATTGCGGAGAGGCGGCTCTCCACCTCTCTCTTGCACTGTTTTTCGAACCGCAGCCACTGAAGGCACCCGGCCAGAACGATGGCCCCGATCAAGCAAAAGGATGCAACAAGGACAAGGACGAGAAGCCGTTTTTCATGTCTCAGTGGAAACATCCTGCGGATCCACCCGAAGACCTTACCCCCCTGACCGGGATGAGGTCGGCTGAAAGCCTGAGGGGTCTCTCTGGCTAAAGGCGAGGAAGTGAAATCTATGAAGAGGGAGAAGCCCCGAGGAGCTGGAAACCACCGAGCGGCGGTACCTATGGGTGCGGAATATAGGAAAAGGCGCAGAAAATTGTCAATCCCTTGAAAGCGAGCGAAAAAGGTGCCCGGACCGCGCAGACATGCCTGCCTGCTTTGAGATTGGGCGCCGAAGCTGGTAAAGAGAATCCGGGCGGCCTACCCGACCTCTTATCCGTAAAATGAAGGACTGACCCCTGCCGTGCTGACTCCTGCCGTGCGCTCTGCCGTGCGCTGTTTGGTTTTTCTCGTCCTGTCGATCTCTTTGGCGACAGCCTGCTATAGCCAGAAGCAGGCGAGCCCTGCCGAGGAATCTCGGAGGGGCCTGCCGGTTCGGGGAAAAGTCGTGATCGCAAGGGATGCCCAGGGTGTGCCGCACATCCAGGCCCGGGATCCTGGCGATCTTTTTTTCGGCCTGGGGTTCGCCATGGCCCAGGACCGGCTCTTCCAGATGGATTTCTACCGGCACGCGGCCCAGGGCAGGCTTTGCGAGTGGTTCGGGAATCTCCCCCTCGGCCAGGGCATGAGGCTGATCCAGGTCGATCTCTTCCTCAAGTGTTTCGCCTTTGGCGAGCGCGGCCGCCAGGCTTACAGCCGCATCGCGGCCCAGGAAAGATTCCTTCTCGACCGGTTTGTCGAGGGGATCAATTCCGGGATTTTGCAGCGGAAGGACTCGAGGCCCTTCACCTACCGCCTGCTTCTGACCGAGCCCGAGCCTTGGACGCCGGAGGATGTGCTGGCCCAGGCCGAAGTTTTCGGGCTCGGCTTGGCCCTGATCGGCGCGCAGACCGAAATTCTCGGGGAATGGATGAAGCGCGCCTGCGGCAGGGAACTGGCCGAGGACTTCCTGCGGCGCTACTCGGGCCAGGCCGACCCCGGCGGCGGCGAAGAGCTTCGACACGACCGGCCGCCGCAGCCCGAGATCCTGCTTGCGTCCCCTTGGAAAGCCTTCCACGCGCTTTGTTCCTTTCTTGGCGCGGCCATGCCCAGAGGCAGCAACAACTGGGCCGTGGCGCCCCATCTGAGCGCAAGCGGCCTGCCCATGCTGGCCAACGACCCTCACGTCCCGCTGGGGATGGCGCCGAGCTTCTGGTACCACGCGGTCCTCGAAGGCGAAGGATTTGCCGTCCAGGGGCTTCTCTACCCGGGCTATCCCGCCTTTGCCGCCGGCTGGAACGGACATGTCGCCTGGGGCGTGACGAACCTCATGGCCGACCAGATCGACCTGGCCAAGGAGCGGCTGGAAAGCGTTCCGCAGCCTCGTCGCCTCACCCCTTCTGGCTGGCAGCCCCTTACGAGCCGCCACGTGACCTGTCGCGTCCGGTTGGGCAGGGACCGCTCGTTCGAGGTCTTGGAAACCGGCGCCGGCTTTCTGGTGCCTGTCGAGGTTATGGAAAACGAATACTCAAGAAAAGCGCCCTGGCTCCTGGAACCGATCTCCCTCCGGTATGTGGACACAGACCCCGCAGCGTTTTTCGAGGGGCAGATTCGTCTCATGGCAGCCTCAGACAGTGCGGGCCTGCTGGCGGCCCTGCGAGAGATCAGCCAGGGGCCGACGGCCTTCCATTACGTTTGGGCCGACCGGGCGGGCGAAATCGGAGCCCATGCTGCGGGAAAGATCCCGGAGCGCCCGGACGGCCAGGGATCGAGGATGCGGGAAGCCTGGGCTGAAGAGACCGAGTGGGTCGGCTATGTCCCGTTCGAAAGCCTGCCCGCAGAGCGATCCCCAAGGCGCGGTTTTGTGCACAGCGCAAACGAGCGCATCGCACCCGCCGGGTATCCCTGGTACATCACCGACGACAACGTGAGACCTTTCAGGTCCATGAGAATCCGGGACTTCCTTTCGTCTGGCAAGCAGTTCAGGCCTGAAGACTTCATGGCCCTTCAGTCCGATCTGGAGAATCTGCCGGCCCGGACTCTTGTTCCGCTTCTCCTGAATGCGACTGAAGGGCCGCGCCGCTCCGGAAAGCTTTTGCCCTCCGAGATCGACACCTTAGGCATTCTGGAAAAATGGGACATGAAAACCGAGGCGCGATCCGCGGCAGCGGCCTTGTTCGAACTTTTCCACCAGAGCCTCCTTGAAGAGACCTTCCAGGACGAGATGGGCAAGGATCTCTCAGAAGCGCTTCTCAGGGTGAACGTAGGTGCGTCCAAGGTCTTGGACGACCTCCTGGACGAACCCGAAAGCGTCTGGTTCGACCGCAGGGACACCCCCCAAAAGGAAACCCGGGACGAGGCGATCCTTGCGGCGTTCCGCAGAGCCTGTCGTAAAGCAGAGCAGTGGATGGGAAAGGATCCCTCGAAATGGGCTTGGGGAAAGATCCACACCCTCTACCTTGGGCATCCCCTGGGCCTGGTTTCTTGGGTCGGCGCGCCCTTTCGAATCGGAGTCCTGGAATGCCCCGGGGACAACGACACGGTTTCCGGGTTCCACTTCATGGCGGGTCCCAAGGGCTTTCCGGTCTTTGCCGGCCCGGCCTCCCGCATGATCGTGGACCTGGCCCGGACCGACGGCGCGTGGTTCAACTGTTCCACCGGAATGTCCGGTGAACCCTTCTCGCCATACTTTGAAAACCTCGCCTCCGGATGGTATCGTAACGAGTATTTCTGGACCTGCCGGGCGGCCGCACCGGAGCGGATTGGAGCCACGGCCCGGTTGATGCTGCTTCCGTAGAAACAGTGTTGCTTCCCTTCGGCCGCATTTCACAGAGGCAGTCGGCTCCGCCCGTGCATCTGGAGCCCGGCCTCGGCGGTTTCGAAGGTCTTCGAGGAGTGCGCGTATGCTGGGAGAAGACTTCCGCGAAAAAAGCTATTGGCTTTCCACCCGTCCCTACAACCCCAGTCCGCCGCTTCGAGGAACTTGCGAAGTCGACGTGGCGATCGTCGGAGGGGGCTTCACGGGTCTTTCAGCCGCTTATTTCATCAGCAAATCCGCCCCTGCCCTGAAAGTCGCCCTTCTGGAGAGCCAGGTCATCGGATACGGGGCCAGCGGCCGCAACGGCGGATTCTCCATGACCCTCTTCGGCCTCACCCTTTCCCTGACGGCCCGGCGCTTCGGCAGGCAGGCCGCCCGAGAGGCTCACTGCTACATGGAGAAAGCCGTGGACACCCTTCGGGATCTTGTCCAGGCAGAGGGCCTCGAGTGCGATTACGAGCACCCCGGGTTCCTCAGGGTGGCCACGTCAGAAAAGTACAAAAAACGCATCCTCGGCGAGCTGGAGCTTGCAAGATCTTTGGGCATCGAGGGGATCGAGTGGCTGGACAGGCAGGAACTCCTCGATGAGGTCAGAAGCCCTCTGTATCTCGGCGCCTGGTGGGAGCCCCGCTGCGGTCTTCTGAATCCGGCCAAACTCGCCTGGGCCTGGAAAAGCGTGCTCGAGCGGCTCAAGGTGCATGTGTTCGAGCAAAGTCCGGTCGTGGGGATCCGCCGCACCAAGAAGGAGATCCTTCTCACCACGCCTTGGGGAGAGGCGCGCACCCAGCGGGTCGTGCTGGCGACCAACGCTTACTCCCATCTTGTTCCTGCGCCGGGGCTTCGAAGGAAGCAGGTTCCGGTCTGGACCCATATCGTGCTCACTGAGCCTTTGCGGGACGAGCATTTCGAAAAAATCGGCTGGAGGCGGCGCCAGGGGATCGAGGACGCCCGGAACCTGGTCCACTACTACCGCCTTACGGCGGACAATCGCCTGCTCATGGGCGGCCGGGACGTGACCCTTTCTTACGGCACGGACATGGACCGGGACCGGAACGAGAAAACGTTCATCGAGCTGGAAAGAGACGTTCGGATCACCTTCCCAGCCTTGCAGAACATCTCCTTCACGCACCGCTGGGGAGGCCCGGTCTCGGTGCCGGTGGACCTGGCTCCGGCCATGGGCTTTTTGGGCGACAAAAGGGTTGTCTACAGCCTGGGCTGCATGGGGCACGGGGTCTCCCTGAGCCACTTGAACGGCCGGACTCTGGCAGACCTTGTCCTGGAGAGAAAGACGGATCTTACGGACGTCTTTTTTGTGAACCGCTCGCCCCTGCCCTGGCCTCCGGAGCCTGTCCGGCTTCTCGTGAGCAAGGCTGTCGTCGGACTTATGCGTCTCGAGGACCGGCTGAGCGACCCCAGGGTGTGAAGGACGGGCTGACCCGCCGTTCTCGGCCGGCCTAGGATGCGAAAAGACCTTCGAGGGCCCCATCCATGGAATCCTCCGCGGAAAGACCCAAGGCCGTCGTGCTCCTGAGCGGCGGCGTGGATTCCACGACCTGCCTGGCCATCGCCAAGAGCCAGGGATATGCCCTTTACGCTCTGAGCTTCCGGTACGGCCAGCGACATCTCCAGGAGCTTGACCGGGCCGCCCGCATCGCGGTTCGGTTCGGCGCGGAGCGCCACATCGTCGTGGACTTCGACATGCGCACAATCGGCGGCTCGGTTCTCGTCGGAGAAGGCGAAATCCCGAAGGAGCGCAGCGCGGCCGAGATCGCCTCCGGAGGGATACCCCCCACCTACGTTCCGGCCCGAAACACGATCTTTCTTGCCTTCGCCCTCGCCTGGGCCGAGGTCCTGGGAGCGCGGGACATTTTCATCGGCGTGAACGCAGTGGACTTCTCCGGCTACCCGGACTGCAGGCCGGCCTTCATCGAGGCCTTTCAGCGGGTAGCGGAAACCGGCACCCGGATGGGCTCCCAGGGCTCGCCCGTGCGGATCCACGCTCCTCTTCTCAGGATGGGCAAGGCCGAGATCATCCGGACCGGCCTCGCTCTGGGCGTGGACTACGGTATGACCCACAGTTGCTACGATCCGCCTCCGGACGGGCCGGCCTGCGGCCGCTGCGACAGTTGCCTCTTGAGGCGCAAAGGATTCGCCGAAGCCGGCATTCCTGACCCGATCCCCTACCCGGACTGACTCTGGCCAAAGCCTCACAGCCACAGAAACGCGAGCCCGACCAGCGGGTAAAGGACAAGACGCGTGGCCGTCCTGAGTGCCCCGCTCGAACGGATCCATGCCGCCACCGAGGGGCTGTGGCGATAATAAAAATCCACAAAGGCTCGGCCGGGCCCGTTTGTGATGAGGTAACGGTCCCGGAACGTGCGCAACACGTGGATCTTGCCCGCCATCTCGGTCCCGAAAGCTGCCGTGGCGATGAAGCAGTCGTCGCAAGGAGACCCAGTCTCGACCGCTCCACCGGGACACCCGCGAGGGAAACAGTTCGAGTCGATGCCGTCACCCGGAACATCGAGTTGTCCTGGATGAATCCCGGTCTCCCTGTCGTCGCAGTCACAGCCCGCGCCGTGTCCATCCCGGTCCCCGTCGAACTGGTCAGGGTTGGTGGCATCCGGGCAGTTGTCGCAAACGTCTCCGACGCCGTCCTGATCCCCATCCTCGAGCACACGGTTGTCCACAAAAGGGCAGACGCGGCATTCGCCGTGAAGTTCTTGCCCCTTGCGGATCATGGGCGTGTAGATCAAGGCCCGTAGAATATCCTCAACGTCCCAAATCTCTTTGGAACCCATAACGGCCACGTAGTCTCCGCTCTTTCCGTAAGGATTCCAATAGTACAAGTACCATAGACCCGGCGTCGAAACGATCTCGTCAAAGACCGGGCCGTCGAAATACCACTTGTCGCCGAAAGGTTCGTAAAAGGTTTTGCGCGGAGTCCAGGGCTCCGCGTTCTGGACAACCACAGCGCCGTATCCGGGCGGCAGATCAATAGGCAACTGCGCCTGAGGCTGGGGCAACCCCGGTCCCACCACGGCAAACCAGGGAAGCAGATCCTCATAACCCTGGCAGACCGGGACCAGGGCCTGGGCGAAAAGCCGGACGGGTCCCGGAATCGCAAAAGCGAAGGCATCGATGTCCGAGCCTGAATCGAACCATCCGTAGAAGGCCCTCGACTTTTCAATGGGTTGCGGCACTGGGAAGGGGGTTTCGGCCGGGTAATCGATGTCTTCCAGATAGGGAACATGGGCAGAGGTCTTGGCAGGACCAATCCATACCGCAAGAAGAACCCAGAAGACCACAAGCCCCACTCTCCTGCCGCTTCGTGCAGGTCTTTGCCTGGTCACGCCTTTTCTCCTTTCCATGATCCGCAAACGGACCTGAGCCTACGCATCCGGGGGACAAGCCGCAGCGCTTTTCCTAATCGATGCCGCGAAATCGTTCGTGGGTTCTTCGGCCGAGACCTTGATGTTCCCTGGGGGCCAAGCAGCGCCCCAAGAACAAAAACCTTGACAGGGCTGGGAAGGGTGAGTTAACTTTTAGACTGACTGGTCTAACCTATCGGTACAACTTTAGAGTCTACAACTCTCGACGCAGTCGACGCCCGGCTCGTTTTGGCTCGCCGACCCGTTCCGGGCCGGCGAAGCGAACGGCTCTTGGAGGAAAGGTCCCCACACAATGTCTCTTGCCAGGTTTTCGAAGCTCGATCCGGCCAAGAAGGCCCAGATCATCCGGGTCGCCACCGAGGAATTCGCCGAGCGGGGTTACGAGAGAGCCTCCCTCAACCGGATCCTCGTCCGGTCCGGCATGAGCAAGGGCTCTCTTTACTACTACTTCGCCGACAAGGACGACCTTTATAGAACCGTCCTCAAGGCCTATTCGGACCGAATGCTGCAGATCTGGTCCGGAGGGTCTTCCAAGCAGATTCCCGCCTTTTCCCAAATCCGCACGCCTGAAGAGTACTGGGCAGCATGGGTTCAGCATTGGCAGCGGTCCCTGGGAAATCACGAGCGGAACCCTGTCGAGGCGAAGCTCTTCGGCCAATGCATCCGGCAACGAGCGTCCGGGACATCCCACCCTGCCCTGACCGAGCTGGCCGCAGAGCTCCGCGAATGGGTCCGGGAGGTCCTGAAGAGGGGCCAGAGGATCGGAGCCGTGCGGACGGATCTGGCCGAGGAGCTCCTGCTCGATGCCTCTTTCGGCATGATGGAGGGCTTCGACCGGTGGCTGGACAATTGCCGACAGAGCGGAGAGGCCGGCCGGACAGAAGAGTGGGCGGAGCTGGCCGTGGGGCTTCTGCGACGGATCGTTGAACCCTCCGGGAGTGCCTCAAGAGGTCAAAAGCCTCGTAAACAGAGGAGTAAGAAATAGAACACCCATTGTCGGCTGGGTCAGGAGGTCTGGAGTCTTCGGCGGGAGCGCCGTCATGGCTCGGAACGGCGAAGCAGGACAACACGTTTGTCAGACCGAAAAGTCAGAAGGAGACCACAGGATGCAAGCAGGCAGATTCAGGCACGTGCCGGTCTTGGTGCTCACCCTGTTCGTCCTCTGCACCCTGGAGGCCGAAGCGGATGTTTCCGTGGGGGACGTAGTGGACAAGACCAACTGGGGGAAGGTTGAAGGCCTGCTTCCCGATTCGGTCTTGAACTGGGTGAAAAAGGGCGACTTCATCCTGACCATCTCGAAGCTGAACTACGACCCCAACGACATCTGGCAGGAGGCCGTAAGGCGTTCCTTGGAGATCAACAGGGGAAAGTACCGTTTGGAGAACGGCCTGATCGTGGAGGAAACAACCGGCAAAGCGCCGGAGCACATCGTGGGCCTTCCGTTTCCGGAAGTGGATCTGAACGACCCCACGGCGGCCCTCATGTTGATGTACAACCGCATGTGCTACGCCTACACACTGGGCAACAACTACTTTCCGATGACCGCGATCTGGGTCGGCCGCTCCGGATACGAAAGGGAAGTCCAGGCGGCCTTTATCTCCTATCCCATGATCGGGTCCGACGAGTCGACCCTTGAAGACAATTCGGACCGGGTCGAAAAATTCTCCATTGTCCAGGTGCTAGCCCCTTACGACATCGCAGGAACGAACATCCTGACCTGGCGTTACCTGGACGACAGGCAGGACTTGACCTACGCGTTCGTGCCTGCGATCCGCCGGGTTCGGCGGATGAGCCCAGCGAACCGTTCGGACGCCTTCATCGGCACGGACATGTGCGTCGACGACGGGTATGGTTACGACGGAAAGATCAGCGCCGTCGAATGGGCTCCGGTCAAGAGAGTAACGGCCGTCGTCCCGTTCCTTGACGAGAATCCCCAAGCCCTGGCTCAAACCAAGAGGGGCGAATGGGCTTCCACAGGCGCGATCAAGGACGTCGTCTACGGCTACCAGAAGGAGGGCTGGCAGGGAGCCCCATGGGCTCCGACCAATCTGCCTTGGGTCAAGAGAGACGTGCTCATTCTGGAGTTCAAGCCCAAGGATCCTTATTACAACTACGGCACGCAGCAACTTTGGATCGATGCCGAGGTTCCCTATCTGGTCTTCTATAAGATCATTCACGATCGGGCCGGATCCTACTGGAAGACCATCCTTTTAGGGGGCCTGACGCAGCTTGAGAGCCCGGACAAGAAAGTGCGCTTCCTCCAGGGCGGATTCTATGCGGCCGTGGATGATCGGTACGACCATGCCACGATTCTGAGGGGTCTCAGCCCGGAAAGCATAGCCGTCTACTCCGCCAAAATGGATCGCAACATGTTTTCCCTGGCCGGGTTCCAGAAACTCTGCAAATAGGTCTGAAAGGGGAAGACCCAAGCCCTCTTGGTAGCCCCATCCCATCCAGAGGGGGGATCTTCTTGCGAACAGGGCGTCCGCGACGTGGCCACGGATTCGAGCGGTCCCCATGAATTCCGAGCGTGGAAGGCGGCACCCAAGAATTGCAAAAAGATCGCTTCAGGACACGTACGGGAGGCGCGAAAGGAGCCGCGAGATGGACAAGGTGAGGATCCTGGGCATTGTCGGCAGTCCTCGAAGGAACGGGAACACTTCCAAGCTGATGGAGCGGGCCCTCGAGGCCGTGCGAACACTGCCCTGGGTAGAGACCGATCTCTTTGAAGTGGCCGGCAAGAAGATCAGCCACTGCGTCAGTTGTTACAAGTGCATGGAAAAGGGCCAGTGCGTGATCAGGGACGGGCTCTACGAGTTCTGCGAAAAGTGGATGGCTGCAGACGGGCTTCTGTGGGCTGTGCCTGTCTATCACATGAGTGTCCCCTCGCAAGTGAAGGCTCTTCTCGATCGGTTTGGAAACTCGGTCCTCTGCCACTATCTCAGGCAGGGCCGGGAAGTACCGCGTTTCTGCAAGGCCGTGGGCCTGCTCACAAACGGCGCGAGCCGGTACGGCGGCCAGGATCTCACGCTGAGCTATCTTGCCGCCAGCGTCATTCTTATGAAAGGGATCGTGGTCTCTGGGGACACCTTTTCCGACAGCTATCTCGGGGCGGCTGCGTGGACCGGACAGGACATGAACGTCTTGTCCGAAGACAACATTCTCAGGGACGAGCACGGCCTTGCGTGCGCGCAGAGCGTTGCCCGGCGGGTTGCCGAAATGGCCCGGATCGTGAAGGCAGGCAAGGCCGCTCTGGGCTCTGACTTGCCCGGAGAATACTCCTACACATGGAAAGTGGAATAAACGCAGCCCCCGGGAGAAACCCTTTGCAAAAGGAGAAAGGACCATGCTGATCCGGCAACCTCAGCGGGTTTGGACGAGCCCTCTGTACGCGGACTTTCCGCGCAGCGAATACGACGACCGCCTCCGGCGGGCCCGGAGGCACATGGCCGAGGAGAAAATCGACGTGCTGGTTCTATGGGATCCGGTCAACATTCGGTACTTCAGCGGTTTTCAGTCCCTGCATTGGTCCGCCATGAGCATCCAGCCCGCCGTGGTGCTTCTTCCCCTGGAAAAGGATCCGGTCATTGTGGTTCCAGACTTTTTCAGTCAGGTGGCCGAGGGATATACGTACATCAAGGACATCCGGCTCCTGCCCAAGCCGCACGTGACGAAAAATATCCGGCAGATTCCCATTGACGTCGCGGACGCGGTGAAGGATCTGGGATGCGGGCGGGGGAGGATCGGGATCGAGGCCGGTTGGCAGGGCGGAATGGCCATTCCGAGGCCCGTGAACGACATTGACGCATTCCGTTCTGCCCTGGAAGGTGCGGTCTTCGTCGATGCGGCGGACCTCATCTGGAAATGTCGGATGATCAAGTCCACGTGCGAAGTGGAAGCCTTGCGCAAAGCCTGCCAGGCGGTGGTGCGCGCGTACGGAGAGCTGGTCGCTCAGTTCGAGCTGGGCATGAGCGAACGCGACGTGGGCAGGCTGATCCGGCACGCCATTCTGGATTATGCCGAGGACTGCATGCCTCCGATCGCCACCGCGTCCTCCCGTAGGGTCGTCATGCCGGACACGCCGTCGTTCTATGATGAGGTGACCCTGACCGTGGGCGACCGGATCGTTTTCGAGCCCCTACCCACCTATAAGGGCTATTACGGGAGCTGCTGCCGTTGCTTCCAGATCGGCCCTCTTCCGGATCCGGCCCTCAAGAAAGCCGAGGCTGTGGATCGCGCGCAGGCCGCAGCGATCGCCGCGATCAAGCCGGGTCTGAAGACGAAAGTCATCATGGATGTGATCGCCGAGTCGCTTCGGGCCGACGGGATCGAACCGACGATCGAGATGGCGGGCCACGGCGCAGGGTTGAGCCCCCACGAGCCGCCGATGATCTCCGAGGAGGAAGAAGCGGTCTTTCAGGAGGGAATGGTCATGGCGGTCGAGGTCTGGGTGGTGGACTGGAAGGGGGACTTCAGCAAGATGACGAGTGTCGTGCCCGAGGTCTTTGGGAACGAGGACTACGTGGTCGTCACCAAGAACGGCTGCGACCAGCTCGCCGACTTCCGCAAGGATATCCGGACCCTGCCCTACGAGGGACCCCTGGTCTGAACCGGTGGAGGCAGACCTGGAATCGACCGTGATCGGGAAAGGAAGCTTCGGCTGTCCATGAACGCCTGGCGTGCATGCAGGGCAAGAAAAACCCTGCCGGCTCCAGGGTTCGGTGAGGCTCGTGGAAACGTGACACCGGAGTCCGGGCACCTGAAGGCATACAGGGGGGAGAAATGAGAAGACAAGAACTCGCATGGACGGGCGTCGGTGTCCTTTGTGGGCTCTTCCTTCTGCTGATTTCGGCGACGGGCGAAGCCTTCTACATCGACAAGGGAAAAACGTTCGAAATCTCCGGCAAGGCGTCGACCCGGGCGACCTTGCGGATGCAGGATTCGGAGGGCTTCACCTATCCGGAAACCGACTTGGGCGATCTGGTCCAGCACCGCAACCTCGGCCTCATCGAGGTCGACCACGATCTGAAGAACCTTGTCGACGAGATCGGAATCCTCTATCCCTTCCGGGCCCTGGACGTGGAGGTGAAATACCACCTCCTGGGACGGTTTCTCTATGAAGGGATTTACGACTACGGGCCCGGCGCTTATCAGCAAGTTGCGGAGAACGATCCGGAGAACTTCCGGCAATTCAAGCAGAGTTACGATCTGTGGGAAGCCTATGCGGATTTCTCCCGTGGGCCTCTTTTCCTTCGCATCGGCCGGCAGATTCTGGCCTGGGGAGAGACGGACGTCTTCCGGCTCTTGGACGGGATCAATCCACTCGACAACACCTTCGGCGGATTCTTTGAAGACCTGGATGACCGCAGGATCCCCCTTTGGATGCTCCGTTCCAGCGTGAACTTCGGGGATCTCGGCTCCCTCCACACGATCACGCTGGAGGGGTTCCTGGTTCCGGGTCCCTTGGATGCCCATGTGTCTCCCTGGAGTCCCTACGGGTCCCCTTACGCAGCGCCGCTGCCGGAGTTCATCGCGCCTGCGATCCGCATCAAGACGCCGAGCCGGGCGTGGTCCGAGAGCCGGTGGGGAGCGCGCTTGCAGGCTCTGATCGGATCGAATCTCAACGTGTCGATCGCTCACTACCAGACTTTCCTGGACATGCCCAGCCTGCGCAGCGTCATCATCGGAAACCCTCCGGTCCTGGCTGATTTGAACTCGCTCCAAATGTGGGGCGAGTTCCCGGAAGTGCGCATCACAGGAGGCAGCTTCAATTACTGGGAGTCCCTGACGGATTTTGTGATTCGGGGCGAGGTCGCATGGTTCTGGGGCAACCCGGTCTTTATCCCGGAAATGACGAGTGCCCCCTTCTACGGGCCCCAGCTGGAACTGCCGGATCCGGTTCTCGATGCCTTGGCGGAAGTTCTCGGCCTAGACATCCGGGATCTCGGGTTGCGCGGCCTGCCTTTGAATCCCAAGAGCGGCACGATCCCCCGCAAGGACATGCTCAAGTACATGATCGGATTTGACAAGAACATTTGGATCCGGCCGCTCAACAGGAAAAACGTATTCTTCGTCTCTGGCCAATACTTCGGCCGATATGTGCCGAAGTTCGACCGCCGGATGCGCCAGGCCGCTCTGATCTATCCGAGTCTGAAGGATTATCCCTATGAGGATCGATTCGAGCACACCTTCACGCTTCTGGTGAGCTCGACGTATATGAAGGGCAATTTACTCCCCCAGGTCTCTGCAGCCTACGACCCCCAGGGAGCCATCATGGTTCAGCCTCAGGTCACCTACATCTGGGAGCCCCTCCGCTTCATGGTCCAGTACACCAACATCATGGGAAGCTGGAACAGCATGGGCTTTTTCCGGGACCGGGATCAGATCTCGATCGTCGTGAGCTACCTTCTCAATTAGCCGCCGGAGCAGCCCGATCGGCGGCTCCGACATCCCCGCGCCAGAGGGCCGGAGCATGGAAAGCCAGCAGGTAATCGTGGTCGGGGCCGGTATTGGAGGTCTCTCGGCGGCCTTCTGGCTTCTTCAAAAAGGCTACGAAGTGGAGATTTTGGAGGCTTCGGAGCGTCCCGGCGGCCGCATGGTGACTCTGGAGCGAAAGGGCGACCGGGTGGACGTGGGCGCCCAGTTCTACCATTCCAGCTTCCGATACGGGACAGAGATGATCCAGAGCGCCGGCCTCGCCTCGTTACGCAGGGGGATCAAGGGGAAAGTTCTTTACAGGCTGCAGGATGGCTCCGATTACCTTTACGATCACCGCGTGCCATATCTCAAGCTCCTTGGGCTTCGGGGCAATTTGCAGCTTCACGGATTCATTCTGCGCTATGTTTTGTTCGGCCGCCGCTTTCCGGCTTTCGGCATCGTCCGGGACATCCCGGAATACGACGAGAGGGGCATTCTCGACCTCTACCGATCCCCCGAAGACCAGCGCATGCGAGACTACTTGGTCAAGGTGGTCTGCATCGGAGAGACCGGCGCCTTGCCGGAATGGACGAGCCTTTACCATTACATTCGAATACTTCGCTCGGTCATGTTCGCTGACTTCTTCAGCCTGGCCCAGGGGGTCTCCTCGCTTGCGGAGAAACTGGCGGAGAAGCTCCCGGTGCAGTACGGCTCTCCTGTCCGCAGCCTGGTCATGGGAAAGGATCGGGTAGTTGGCGTTCAAATGGAGGCAGACGGTTCTGTCCGCAAAGCTGGCCACGTCATCGTGGCAGTCACGCCGCCGGCTGCAGTCCGCCTCCTGCCGGACGAACTCGAAGAAGAGCGCCGCTTCATGAACTCGGTCCTCTACGTCAGCATGCCCATGCCGGTCTTCTATCTCGATCGACCTCTGCGCAAGGATGTCTGGTGTTACTTCAACGACCCGTGCGAGCAACGCACCTTCATGTTCGCCATCGACGCCCTGTCCAAGGTCCCAGACATGTGCCCCAGCGGCAAGAGCACACTCACCGCATGGCCCCACCATCCCGTCACACTGGGCCTCATGAAACAAACCGATCCTGAGATTCTGAAAAAGGCGCTCGAAGACGTGGAGGTGATGATTCCGGGGTTCTCCCATTGGATCGAGGAGGCCACGGTTTTTCGGCACCCCTTTGTCAATGCCCTCTATCCGCCGGGAGCTTACCGCCAGGTGTTGAACTTCAAGGCTCAGGCTAGCCGCCTGGCCGGAGTGTCCTTCGTGAGCAGCGCCCTCGAGGGCACAAGTATGGAGGCAGCCATGAAAAGCGCGGCCATGGCCATACAGAGAGTCTACAGTCGGGGCGGAAGGGCGTGAAACCGGTCCTCCAACGCTCCGCCCTATCCTGTCGCGAGATCGGGAGGCCGTTTTCATGCGCACGGCTGAAGGCAACTTCTGGCTCGACGGGCTCTGCGAAACGCCACCCGCTCTGTGGGGAGAGTAGGAATACGACCAATTCGGCTAAGCGAGGCTGGCATGGACTGGCTCAAATTCATATGGTTCCTGGCGCTCCTCTTGACGGGAGTGGCCGCAGGTGCCATGACAGGGCACGCCTTGCTCCTGGGGCGCTTTCTCGCGTGGCTGTTCGAATCGGGCAGAATCGAGACTTTCCGGCAGAGTTATCCGCCATTTCTGAAGGCCCGGAAGCCCGAGCGCTTCTTCGACAACCTTTTCACCCTGGCCCTGGTCGTCACGGCAGCGCTCAACGCGGCCCTGTCCTTCGCCGGCCGCACGTGTCCGTTCGCCCTGGCCGCGCTGGGCCTTCAGGGCCTTTTCGTCGCCGTCTTTTTCGGGACGGGATTCGGATCTCTAGAGAAAAAAAATCTTCATGAAGCTGGATACGAGCCCGGAGACCGTAAAGCGCTTTCTGTCCCGAAACGGGCCTGTCTCGGCCCTGTCCGCCCTCCTTCTGATCGCTTCTTTCGGCTGTCTGGCCTGGATCCGCTTCTAGAACCGCGGGCGGGCAGCACCGCCGTCCCCGTTCGTCGAATCGGACCTGCCTTAAAGGCCGAGTTCGTCGCTTATGGACTGCATGGCCTTCAGGCAGATCTCGACGAATTCTTCCAGCGAAAGGCCCAAACGCTCGCATTCCCGGATGATGTCGCGATTGACCGAGGCCGCGAAGGCCTTCTCTTTCATGCGCTTGACGACCGAGCGGGGCTTGACGCTCGCAAGCTTCTTGTCCGGGTACACGAGCGCCGTAGCAGTGATCAAGCCGGTCAAGGTCTCCCCGGCCGCCAAGGCGTGGTGAAAAGGCTTGGAGCGTTTGCGGCCCGCGCTTCTCTCGTTGTGAAGCTCGATCGCCTCCACGATCTCCGGATCGAGACCGAGCTCCGTCAAGATCCGTGACGTTTCCCGGCCGTGCACGGCGAGATCCGCGTTCGTCATCTCCACGTCCAGGTCGTGGAGCAGGCCCGCCAGCGCCCACTTCTCTGTGTCTTCGCCGAGCCGCGCCGCCAAAGCGGCCATGACCGCCTCTGAGGCAAGGCTGTGCTTGAGAAGATTCGGATTCTGGACGTGCCGGCTGAGGAGGTCGAGCGCTTCCTGGCGCGAAATCCGTCGAGACATAGGAGCCTCCATGAAGGGGGAAAGAAGAGGCGTGCGAGCCCGAACTCTTATACTCGAAAAACAGTGGAAAACGAAGTCCGTTTTTTGTAGGCTCTCCTACGTGGAAAGGCTCGTCCGTCGAAACCGAGCGCCCGAGCCCCCCTCGGACCGATTCCAGAAAAGGAGTGCGCCATGGACCTGAACCGGCCATACTGGAACATGGAGGTCGAGCCCAAGCTCAACACACCCGAGATGCGCGAACTTCAGAACGAAAAGCTCCTGCGGAACATGCGGGCCATCTACGACCGAATCCCCCTGGTGAGAAAAAGAATGGACGAGGCCGGCGTCGGGGTGGAGGACATCCGGTCTCTCGACGACCTCGAGAAGATTCCGATTTACGGTCAGCCCCAGATGCGGGAGCTGCTCATGGAAGTGGGGTTCGACATGAAAAAGATCCTCCACATGCTCATGGGCGACATGGCCGATGACGTCTACGTCATGGCCGCAACAAGCGGCACGACCGGAATTCCGACTCCTTACCCGGTGGTCCGCAGCGGCCTTCCCCTGATGCGGGAGATGAACAACCGCATCCTGTGGCGATGCGGTGTGAGGCCCGGCCACAAGATCGTGCTGGCCTTTGGCCTGAGCATGTTCCTGGCCGGCTCGCCCACCCTGCTCGCCCTGGAAGAGTTCCCCGGGATCACGATCATCCCGGTGGGAGCCGAGGCCGGCACGGAGAGGATCATCAACTTCACGAGGCTTTTCGGCGGAGACGTGCTCATGTGCACGCCCTCCCTCGCCCTGCATCTCATCGAGAGGGCGCCGGAGATCATGGGCGATTCGGTCAAGGCCCTGGGGATCAAGATTCTCCTGTGCGGAGCCGAGCCGGGCGCCGGCATTCCGGAGGTGCGCGAGCGGATCGAGAGGGAGTACGGCGCGAAACTCTTCGATGCCGGAGCCGGGGCCGGCGTCTCCTGCGACCATCCAGAGTACCAGGGCATGCACTGGATCGCGGACGACATGGTCTACTACGAGCTCGTCAACCCCGAGACCGGAAAGAACGTGCCCCTTCAGGACGGAGCGACCGGCCTGGGCGTGTTCACGACCCTCGGAGCCGAAGGGAGCGGAATCATGGGCATCCGGATGACCCTGGGCGACGTGCACCAAGTATTCACTTCGCCCTGCCCCTGCGGAAAATCCGGGTTCCGGTACAGGATCGTGGGCCGCACGGACGACATGCTCAAGGTCAAGGGCGTCATGGTTTACCCGGCGCAGATCAAGAGCGTGGTCGAATCCTTTATCCCCAGAACCACGGGCGAGTTCCGGATCCTCTTGGACGAGCCGCCGCCCCGGGTCGTGCCGCCGTTGAAGATCAAAATCGAATACGGCGAACAAGTGCGCGAGGGGGACCTGGCCGGCCTGACCGAGGAAGTTCAGGAGAAGATGCACCGAATGGTCAAGATCCGGCCCGAGATTCAGTGGATTCCGCCCAGGACGCTGCCGCGGTCCGACAAGAAGACCCAGTACATCGAAAAGCTCTACGAAAAGAAATGACCCCTGAGAAGCCTCCAACGCCGAACGGGGCCATCCGGCCCGACCCGGAAAGCCTCACGGCGAAACCGAAGCCTTCGGGCAGGATCCTCCTGCGCTGGATCGCCCTGTCGCTCGCCGTCCTGGCCGTGCTGGCAGCCCTTGTCGTGCTGGTGACCTATCGCACAGTCCGGCACCTGTATGCCCGGGCGCCGAACCCGGTCTTCGTCTACGATGTCGACAGGTCCGTGCGAGCCTCCATCGCGGACTGGGTTCCGGTCCAGGTCGAACTCGACGAAAAGATCCCGGTCCGGCTCTCCAAGGAACTGAAGGTCAAAATCCCGGTCCGCGAGCGTGTCGACGTGTGGATCGACGACACTTTCACGGTACCGGTCGATACGACGCTTACGGTCCCCATTGACCAGGAGGTGTATATAGACGCGGACGTGCCCGTGGAGCTTCAGATTCCCCTGGACGGGTTCTGGGTGCGCACGAATATTTTGGGCCTCACCGATCTGAGCTTGCCCGTGAGCGGCACCCTCCCCGTGAAAACGACGATCTCCATCCGGCAGCCCTTGCATGTGAAGACCGTGGCCCGGGTCCCGGTCCGTCAGGAAATCACGGTGCCGGTGCGGAAAAAACTCGTGCTGCCCCTGAATCTCGATCTGGACGTGAAACTTCCCATTGAAGGAATCTTCGACGTCCGCGTCCCCAAACCGTTCTCGGTCCGGGGCCGCCTGCCCGAGGAAATTCCGGTGGCCGTGCGGCTCCGCATGGCCGTTTCCAAGGACGGCGTCGTGTCCGCCGAGTGACAAGACGTGCCGGCCGAGACGAGGCGAACGGGCGTCATGCGACCGCGCGTCAGCGAGTTTGTGAAGAGCCTGGTGACCCCCCACATCTTGGAGGGACGCGCTCCGTCGCGTCCGTCTTCCTCTGCGGCCCCACGAGGCCCTGGGCCTGCACGATTCCCGTTCCGCCCGAGGAGAGCTGTTGGACGGTTCGACGATCCTCCCTTATAATATTTCGTGTTTCTACCACCCTTGCCTCAGCCTGGCCCGCGGCTCCTCGGCGGCCCGAGCAATCCATGACGGACAGGACCGGTAGGCTCGCAGACCGACTCGGTGTGACCACGCACGCTTCGCCGCTGCGATACAAGTTACTCTCCCTCCAGAAGAAGTACCCTTCGAGTGAAGCCGCTTGCCTAGAGGACTGGCTGATCGACGTCGCAAATGCGCGGGGAGCCCATGTGGTATCGCGCGATAGCCATCAAACCGCCAAGCTCTTCACGCCCCCTCCGGAACAGGAGCTTTCCAACAGCGAGCTTGTGGCCGCCATTTGTCAGCCCCAATGCCTGGACCGTCCCCAAATGCTCAGACTTGCAGCGCAACTGGTCTCCCGCAAAGCGATCGACCTTCGAGAGTTGATCCGGGTCGCTCGACGGGAGCGATGCGCCCGCATTCTGGCCGAGATGGCGCGCCAGGCTCTCCAGGTCGAGGCCCAACACGAAACCTGGCAGGAGATTCAAAGGGCCTTTGCCCAAGAACCCGGATTTCGACAACCCGTCATCCACTGGAGTCGGCTTGCCTGGCCCGTGATGCGCGACGGCCGGTGCAATGCCTCTGAATGGAGACTTCTCCGTTGAGGAATGCAGTCCGGATTCTCGATGCGCTGGACAGCCTGCTCCAAAACCCGGTTGAACTCACCCTCTATGGGCGCGCCGCCCTGTATCTGGGCTTTCCTGATCCGCCGGAGGAATACGCTTGGAGCCGTGACATTGACGCGGTTCTTTGGACCGGCCAAGCCGAAGAGCTCAACGAAAAAACCAACTTCTGGGACGCAGTTGACAAAGTGAATCGAGCCATGGCCGGCGACGACCTTTACATCAGCCACTTTTTCGAAGAAGACCAGGTCATCCTAAGGCCCCAGTGGAAGCAGGAAAGGGTTAAGATCCCGGGTCCGTGGAAGAAATTGGTCCTCTATCGGCTCGGCGACTTGGATCTCCTTCTCAGCAAACTGATGCGGGACGACCCCATCGACCAGGCCGACGCACGGTTCATCGTGTCCAGGGCCGGACTTACCCGTGAACAGATCGAGCAGGCCATCCGTTCGGCCCGAGTACCGAATATCCCGGAGGTCTTCGAGCAGTTCCAGCGAGCTAGCCAAAGGCTGCTCGCCTCGATATCTTGACGTCGCGATGGGCCTGGCAGGACCGCCCTGATGCTCCAAGAAAGGAAAGGCGCTGCCCTTGATGCAACTCGAGAAAGACCCCTGGCGCAAGAGGTTCGGCAGCGTGGCGCCCAACCGTTCGAGCGGGTATCTGCTGGGCGCCTTCGCGCTGCTGGCGCTCATGATCGGCTACGTCTGGTGGCCCCTGGCGAGAAGCTACCTCTCCTACCTCTCCCACGGCGGAGGAAGCCTGCTCCAGAGGATCGACTGGCTGTTTATCGGTATCTTCGGCTTCATGTCCCTGCTCTTTGTGTTCGGAGCGGACCTCCGCCAGGACGCCGTCCTGTTCTTCGTGGGTCTGGCCGGTGGCTGCGTCATCGAAAGCTGGGGCACCCGGACGCAGATCTGGACCTACTTCACCCAGGAGAGGCCCCCTCCGTGGATCCTGCCCGCCTGGGGGCTGGCCAATCTTGCGGTCTTCCGGCTCGTGCGGTTCCTGGACCTCCTTCTCCCCGAGGAGAGGCCGGCCCTGTACAAGACCCTTTACTGGATCGTGTTCCCGGTTTTCCTCTCCTTCCTGTTCGCTTTCGTGCGGCACACCTTTGACAAGCCGTTTACCTGGGGAGCCGTGCTCTTGGTTCATTTCCTGATTCTCACCCCCACGGACCACCGGATGGCCGTGCAGATCTTTCTTGCCGGAACCGGTCTGGGCTTTTTCATCGAGCTGTGGGGCACCACCCGCCACTGCTGGAACTACTACACAGGGCAGACGCCCCCGGCCTTTTCGGTCATGGCCCACGGGCTTGCGGCCGTGGCGTTCTGGAGGGCCGAGCGCTACCTGCGAGCTCTGGCGAGCAAGGTCTTCGCCAGGCGGCAGGCTGGCCCGTAACTCGGAGACCTCTTGCCGCCAGCTCCAAACCGCCTCTCTGGTGACTGCCGCTGCAGGCATCCAGCACAACGCGGACGCGACTGAGCGCGTCCCTCCAAGGTGCCGAGACGTGCTCGTGGGCATGCCCCGGGCGGCTTTAGGCAGCCACGCGCGGATGGGAACGCGCGGATGGCTTGACAGAAATGACGCGTCGTTTCAAAATGTGACGTCCTGTTCCTTTTTCTGCTGGCCTTGCGTTCAACGGAGATCCTGCTTTGGAACCCGCCGTTCTACCGAGACGGGAAAGAGAAAAGGCGAGGCAGCGCCAGGAGATGCTGGAGACGGCCCTCAGGCTGTTTTCCGAGAAGGGCTATCACAGCGTCACAATGCACGAGATCGCGCGGAGCTCCGAGTTCGCCATCGGGACCCTGTACAAGTTTTTCCGCAGCAAGGAAGACCTGTACCGATCCCTCATGACGGACCTGGCGGACCGGTTCCATTCGGCCCTCCGGGCCGCCCTGGACGGCCCGGGTGACGAGGTGGAAAAACTCAGAAACTTTGTCCGGGTCAAGGGAGAGGTTTTCCGGGCCAACGTCCGGGCGATTCGGCTCTTTTTCGCCGAGGTCCAGGGGGCGAGCTTCAACCTCCGGGCAGGGCTCAACGCCCAGCTCCGCCAGCGGCAGGACCAGGGAATCCAAGCTCTCGCCTCGGTTTTCGCCGCAGCCTTCCGCAGAAAACGATTCCGTAGGATCGCGGATCCTTACGCCCTGGCCCTTTCCCTGGAGAGCATCACAAATTCTTTTCTTTTCCTCTGGCTCGAAGCGCCGGATCGTCATCCCTACCCTGAAGACCCGGATACGATCCTGAACATCTTCTTCAAGGGACTTCTCGATCCGTAACCTGGGGGTTTCGATGTCTTTCGCGAAGATCTATGCCTGTGTCCGCAACCGCCATCACGTCCTGGCTCAAGCCGCCTTGCTCGCCGGCCTGATGTTCGCCGGATGCAGCCGGGAGCGCTCAGGCCCTCCGCCCGGCCAAGTGCCCGAAGTCGCCGTGACCACGGTCTCGACCGAATCCGTCGTGCTCACCACCGAACTGCCGGGCCGCACCTCGGCCTTCCGAGTGGCCGAAATCCGGCCTCAGGTCAGCGGCATTCTCCAGAAGCGTCTTTTCACGGAAGGCTCGGACGTGGAAGCCGGCCAGGTCTTGTACCAAATCGACCCCGCCCCATTCGAGGCCGCCCTGGCTAACGCCCGTGCGGCCCTGGCCAGGGCAGAAGCCCAACTGCCCGCGATCCGGGCAAAGGCACGGCGCTTTGAACAACTGCTGACTGCAGAGGCCATAAGCCAGCAAAATTACGACGACGTCGCTTCGGCCCTGAAACAGGCCGAGGCCGACGTCGCATACTGGCAGGCCGCGGTCGAGACGGCCCGCATCAACCTTGGCTATACCCGGATCACCGCTCCCATCTCGGGCCGCATCGGGAAATCCAATGTGACCGAAGGGGCTCTGGTGACAGCCTTTCAGCCAGTCGCCCTGGCAACGATTCAGCAACTCGACCCCATCTATGTGGACGTGCCGCAATCCACCCAAGAGCTCCTGCGGCTCAAACGTCGCCTGCAGGAGGGGCGGATCCATTCCCAGGGAAGGGAACAGAACGAAGTCGGGCTGCTCTTGGAAGACGGCACACCGTACCGTCTGAAAGGCGCCCTCCAATTCCGGGACGTGACGGTCGAGCCCACGACCGGTTCCGTGATCCTGCGCGTGGTCTTTCCCAATCCGCACGATGAACTCCTGCCCGGCATGTTCGTCCGGGCTGTAATACAGGAAGGCGTGAACCATCAGGCCATCCTCATCCCCCAACAGGCCGTATCGCGCGATCCCAAGGGAAACCCCGTCGCGCTGATCGTGGACGGCGAGGACAAAGTCCAGCAGCGGACGCTCACCCTGGATCGAGCCATCGGCGACCAGTGGCTGGTCTCGTCCGGTCTCACTCCGGGAGATCGGGTCATCGTCGAGGGGACCCAGAAAGTGCGTCCCGGCTCTCCCGTAAAAGCCCTCCCTCTTGGAGGAGCAAGCCCGCCCTCCCCTCCGCAAGAAGACTCCAGCCGGCCGGCCGCCGCACAAACGAACTGACGGAGGCGCGCGATGCTGTCACGTTTCTTTCTGGACCGACCGGTCTTCGCGTGGGTCATCGCCATCGTGCTGATGGCGGCGGGCGGGCTGGCCATCTACAACCTGCCCATCGCCCAGTATCCGCCCATCGCTCCTCCGTCCATCGCGATCGACTCCTTTTATCCGGGAGCCTCGGCCGAGACCGTGGAAAACAGCGTCACCCAGATCATCGAGCAGAAGATGACCGGCCTCGAGAACATGCTCTACCTTTCGGCATCCAGCGATTCGGCCGGCGCTTCCCGCATCGAGCTCACGTTCGCCGCCGGTACGGATCCGGACCTGGCTTGGGCTCAGGTCCAGAACAAGCTCCAGCTCGCCATGGCGAGCCTGCCCGAGGTCGTGCAACGGCAAGGAGTCAAAGTCAGCAAGTCCACACGGAACTACCTCATCATCGTGGGCCTCATCTCCGAAGACGGCAGCATGGACGGCAACGACCTGCGCGACTATGCCCAGTCCAATCTCGAAAAGGTGCTGGCCCGCATTCCGGGCGTGGGCGAGGTGGAAACGTTCGGCACCCAGTACGCCATGCGCGTCTGGCTCAACCCCGACCGGCTGACCGAATATCAGCTCACGATGGAGGACGTGATCGGGGCGGTCCGGGCCTACAACGTGGAGGTGTCGGCAGGCCAGTTCGGGGGAGCCCCGGCCGTGAAAGGCCAACGCCTGAACGCGTCCATCGTCGTCCAAAACCTCCTTCAGACACCGGAGGAGTTCGCCGCGATCCCGATCCGCATCATGCCGGACGGGTCCGTCGTGCGTGTCGGTGACGTGGGAAGGACCGAGCTCGGCACCGAGTTTTACGACGTCGAGGCTTTCTACAACGGCAAGCCTACCGCAGGCCTGGCCATCCGGCAGGCCGCAGGCGCCAACGCGCTCCAGACAGCCGACCGCATCAAGAAAAAAATGGAGGAGATGAGCCGCTACTTCCCGCCCGGCATGAAGGTCGTCTACCCTTACGACACCACTCCATTCGTGCGGGTGGCGATCGGCGAGGTGGTCAAGACGCTTTTCGAGGCGATCGTGCTCGTCTTTCTCGTCATGTGGCTCTTCCTGGGCAGCTTCCGGGCCACGCTGATCCCCACGATCGCCGTGCCCGTGGTCATCCTGGGCACCTTCGCCGTGCTGGGTCTTTTTGGATTCTCCATCAATATGCTCACCATGTTCGCCATGGTGTTGGCCATCGGACTGCTGGTGGACGATGCCATCGTGGTCGTCGAAAACGTGGAGCGGATCATGGCCGAAGAAGGGCTTTCGCCCAGGGAGGCCACGGCCAAATCCATGGATCAAATCACGAGCGCCCTGGTGGGCATCGGCCTCGTTCTGGCGGCGGTCTTCGGGCCCATGGCCTTTTTCAAGGGCTCCACCGGAATCATCTATCGGCAGTTTTCCGTGACCATCGCGGCCGCCATGCTCCTTTCCGTCCTCGTGGCCTTGATTCTGACACCGGTCCTGTGCGCGTCGCTCCTCAAGCCGGTGGCCGCAGGGCACGAGCCTGCGGAAAACGCCGTGTTTTTCCTCCGGCCCTTCCTGCTGCGATTCGACCGCGCCTTCTTTCGCGTCCGCGATCTGTACGTGAAACTGGTCGGCCGCGTGCTGTCAAAGAAACTCCGCTATCTGCTCGTGTACCTGGCAATCGTCGCGGTGCTCGGGTTCCTGTTCCTGCGCTTGCCCACCTCGTACTTGCCGGACGAAGACCAAGGCATCCTGCTCGTCCAGGCCATGCTGCCCGGCAACGCGACTCTCGAGCAGACTCAGGAGGTGCTCAATCGGGTGCGGGACCATTTCCTCCTAGAGGAAAAGGACTCGGTGGAATCCTGTCTGACCGTGGCCGGAATCGGCTTTTCCGGAAGAGGCCAGAACGTGGGCATTTCCTTTGCCAAGCTCAAAGACTGGAAGCTTCGCGGCCGGCCGGACCTGAGAGTATGGGCTGTGGCGGAAAGAGCCATGGGAGCCTTCTCCGCGATTCGAAACGCCATGGTATTCGCCTTCCCGCCGCCGGCGGTCGTCGAACTGGGCAATGCCAAGGGATTCGATTTTCAGCTTCTCGACCGCGGCGGCCTGGGGCATGCCGCCTTAATGGGTGCCCGCAACCAGCTGCTCGGAATGGCCGCGCAGGATTCCCGGTTGACCGCCGTCCGGCCGAACGGCATGGAGGACGTGCCCGAGTACCGGGTCGACGTGGACTGGGAAAAGGCCGGCGCCCTCGGTCTTCCCATCACCTCGATTCACAACACGATCGCTGCGGCTTTCGGCAGCGCGTATGTGAACGACTTCATCCAGGGCGGCCGGGTCAAGCGGGTCTATGTTCAGGCGGACGCGCCGTACCGGATGCTGCCCGAGGATCTGGAAAGGCTCTACGTGCGCAACACCTCGGGAAGGATGGTCCCTTACTCTTCCTTCGCGTCCGGCCGCTGGACTTTCGGATCTCCTCGGCTCGAGCGCTACAACGGCTTCCCGTCCATCAACATCTGGGGCGAGCCTCGGCCGGGCAGAAGCTCCGGCGAAGCCATGCAGGCCATGGAGGAGATCGTCTCAAAACTCCCTCGCGGGATCGGATTCGACTGGACCGGCCTCTCGTACCAGGAGCGGATGGCGAGCTCCCAGGCGCCGCTGCTCTATGCTTTCTCAGTTTTCGTGATCTTCCTGTGCCTGGCGGCCCTTTACGAGAGTTGGCCCATTCCCTTGTCGATCCTGGCGGTTCTCCCCCTCGGCGTCATCGGGGGCGTTGGCGCCACGAGCCTGCGCGGGCTCCCCAACGACGTCTATTTCCAGATCGGGCTGCTGACCACGCTGGGCCTGGCCACCAAGAACGCCATCCTGATCGTCCAGTTCGCCAAAGCCCGCGTGGAAGAAGGGATCGATCTGCGCGCCGCGGCTCTGGAAGGGTCGAGGCTCCGATTCCGGCCGATCGTCATGACTTCGCTTGCCTTCGGATTCGGAGTTCTACCCCTGGCACTGAATACCGGCGCGGGCGCCGGCGCCATGAACGCCATCGGCACCTCGGTCCTGGGCGGCATGGTCACCGGCACGGTCCTGGTCACGATCTTCACGCCGCTGTTTTACGTGCTCATCGAAAAGTCTCTGGGAAAGACCGGAGGACGCCCCGGCCCCGTAACTCATTGAGCCGCACCCGACCCGAAATCTACGGCAGCGCCGGGCGGAAGCGGGGAAGACCTGGACCAGCCCGGCCTAGAAATGCTGCACGTACCGCAGGTTCAGCCGGAGTCCCTCGGGGCGATTCTCCGCGGCCGTTTCGAAAAACAAGTTCAGGAAAAAGTGCGTCTCCTGAGAATAGTGAAAGACCGCACCCGGGCCGATGCCCAGAACCTGCTCGCGGCTCTCGGAGACGCTCCGGCCGTCCACTTCGTCGTCCTCGAGCTGCTTGAGATAATAGCCGTTCACGCCGACCCGAAGCCGGTTTTCCCAAACGGCATAGGCGGTCGAAAAATTCAAGTGAACAGCCTGCCCGGCCTGCACCTTGTCCGCCCCGCCATAGATCCTGCCCGGATCGTCGTTTTTGGCGTTCCAGAGATAATGGAACCGCCAGTCAAGGGTCCAGCGGGGCGTCACAAACACCGTGGCAGCCCAGTACGGGTTGAAGGAAAAGAAATTACTGCCCGGATTGAGCTCCTTGTCGTTGTTGTACTTTCCGGTAGGGATAAGCATCTGGAACTCGATCCGGTGCATGAACCGAGGCCCCTTCTCTCCCATGATGGGGTCCCATTGCAGGAAAGGCCCCACGAGAAGGTCCCCGAGTCCCGTTCCGTTGTCCTCCGGCTGTCCGCCCAAATCGTGGTCCAGATCGAGGAAGACGACCGGAACGATCACGTCCAGGCCGGGCTTGGCTCCAAGCGGCAAATTCCAGTCGGTCTGATAGATGAACTGGGTGAGGCTGATCCAAAGATCGAGCTTTTCGTCCGCCGCCCGAGGCAGCAGCCTTCCCCCGTCCGAATCGGCGAGTTTGCCCGAGGTGTAGTATTGAACGTACTGAGTGAAGTAAAACCCAGGTCCGGCCGGCGGGCCGCCGTCCATGAAATTCGTGAACCCGAGGTTGACCGGTGGCAGGAGATAGGCCCAGCTCACGCCTCCTGCCGGGATCTGCAGGAAGAACCCGGTCATCGCAACGACGGCAAGAACAGATACAACCCTACGTGTTCCCCCCCCTTTCATGGTCTACCTCCTTTCGCAGCAGAGTGTTCGGTCTCCCCCAGGCCTCCTACCCTTTTCTCCATTTCAGCAGCGTCCTGGAGCCCGCCAAACGAAAGGCCCCCGTCCGCCCCTTTCAGGAGGGACGGGCGAAAATGTTTGTACTTATCTCAGAGAATTTCTCGAATTGCAACATCCCAAGCTCTCTCGTTCTCGCCACTCCCCACGGCGCAGGCTGGAACCCGATTCCCGGAGGTCACGCTCTCCCGAACCTTCGACCTTTGCGCCTTCCCATAAACGATCGCCAGGGTCCGGTTCATGAAGGCCTGACCGCGGCCGGGAACGTCTCCTTTAGAAACAGGCTCGAGGCCAGGGCCCCTAGTCCGCAGAGGAACAAGACGAAAAAGGCCTGCTCGTAACCCGCGACCGTGAAAGCTCCCTCGACCTTGCCGTGCCTCTCCAGGATCGCCCCCAGAAGGGGCTGGCAAACCGCGGCGCCGGCAAAAGGAAACAGGTTCAGAACCCCGGTCGACGTCCCCGCGATCTCCACCGGAAAAAGCTCCTTGCCGATGGTGAAGGCCACGCCCGCCACAGCGTTTGAGCAGACGCTCAGGAAAAAGCAGAGCCCATACAGGCCGCCCAAAGGGATATGGGACGTTCGAAAAGCCAGCAGGCCGGTCAGAACAAACAGCAAAGCGCTCGCGAGAAGGACCACCGGCTTGCGCGCCCGGAACACACGGTCCGAAAGAAAACTCGCCGAGGGGCTTCCCAGGATCATGCCCACGGCCAGCATGGAGAGAACCCGTCCCGCACCGGCGGCATCAAGGCCATAGACGTGCATGAGGTATGGACCTGCCCAGAGCCCGCCGAAGCCGAACACGATCCCGCCCATACAGAAGAACCAAACCGCGACGGGCCAGAAAGACTTCTCGGTCAGAACGGCTTTCATGGTCGCCAGCATATCGAGGCCGGCGGCGCCGTCGTGCCGTTTCGTCCCCCTCTCCTGCCCGGATGGCTGGAGCCCGCCTCTAGGGCCGTCTCGGACCACGAGCCACACGAGAAGCGCGGAAACGAGTGTGAGAACTCCCACCGCTCCGAAAGACAGGCGCCAACCGATCCACGCGTTCAGAAGCCCCAGGGGTTCGGTGGCGACGAGCATTCCGACTCCCCCAGCCGCCAGGAAAAGACCGGCCGTCAAAGCGAACTGCCGCGGCAGAAACCACACGGCGAGAAGCTTCAGGGCCGGCACGAAAAACACCGAAACGCCCAGCCCGACCAGGGTGCGGCCCAGGATGGCCACTCCCGCCGTAGGCGCGGCGGCCAAGACGAGACAGCCGACGAAAGCGATCAGCAGGAAAAGGGATATGCTCTTCCTCGGCCCCCAATGGTCGGACAGAAGCCCTGAGGGAATCTGCATGATCATGTAAGGATAGAAATATGCGGCGCCCAGGACGCCGAAAAGCGTTCCTCCTGCGCGAAGGTCCCGCATCATGTCCACGGCCAGCACGGCCGGACAGAGGCGATGGAAGTAGACGAGGATGTAGCCTGCGGAAACAGTGGCAAGAATCAGCCAACGGTAGCGGGCCTCTTGAGGCAGCATGGGCAGAGTCCAGATTTCCCTTGTACCATTGGGGGGAGCGCTCACTGTACCCGAGCATTGTCCGACGATCAACCCGAGGGGTCGAACCCCGCAGCCGGACAAAGCATGAATCGCCCGGATCCAGTCCTGGATCCAGTCCTTGACACTGGAGCGACAGCCCCGATACGCTTCTCAAGAATGCGGCTTCGGCCTCGGCAGGCTATGGGTTGATCCAGGAGCTATCTATGAGAAAAGGGACGAAGGCTTTCGTTATAGCCTTAAGCGCCGCTGCGGTCGTCTTCCATGTTCCTGTCGCACAAGCGTTCTCTCTCATCTGGTACAACGAGAAGGACTGCAGGGCTCTCGTGACCGGAGACAAATACACCTGTGAGTCGGACGACTGCAGAGCCATCCTGAAGGGAGACAAGTACGCCTGCAAAACGGACGACTGCCGGGCAATCCTCGAGCACGACAAGTACAAGTGCAAGTCCGAGGATTGTCGGGCCTTCATAGAGGGCGACAAATATGGCTGCAAAAGCCCGAATTGCAGGGCGATCCTAACGTCCGACAAGTTCAAATGCGGGAACTGAAAGACCTTTCCGTGCCCGGATCATGCGCCCGGCTCAACCTCCGGCACGCGCAGCATGAGGGGAGTTCCCCTATGCCGGTCCGACAGAGCGGGTCCGGCCTCACTCGCTCGCATGCCCCAGAAGATGCATCCGCTCCTCGCGGGCGGCGTCCTTCTCCGCCTCCAGCTCCTTCCAGAGGGTCCGAAGACGGCTCATTTCGCGGGCACGGCCCGCTCCTTTGTCCGGGTCGCTCCAGAGTTGGGGATCTGGCTTTTGCCTGAGTGCCCGAACCTCGGATTTGAGCTTTCGCATCCGGTCCAGGGTTTCCAGTTCCCTGCGGGTCATGAAATGCAGGCCCCCCATGGGCTCCCAAAGACCACAGAGCTCACACGGCGACATCGTCGTGCCCGGGCTAATCGTTTTTTCTTTATCGTCCATCGTCTGAACGCTCATGGGCAATCCTCCTGTCACGCTTACAAGCAATCCGATCAGGTTCTCAACCTGCCCTCCCTCGTATTTTCGATGCGCCCGCAGGAGGTCGGGTAACAAAACGCGCAAGCCGCCGATGCAACGACCATTGGACTTGACCGGGATCCGGGGCTAGGATAACAGAACTCCGGGAGCACGGAGCGGACGCAGAACACGAGATGACCAGGATGAGCGGAAAGAAAAAAGCGGCTTCCGCCCCAGAGTCGAAAAAACCTGGGAAAAAACAGGGCAAAACAGGCGCCCCGAAGCCTGGCCAAAAGCTTCCCTCTGCCGGAAACGAGCCAGCACCCCGAGGGGCCCCTCTCCCGGAAACCCGGCCGCGGCCGTCGGCGAGGCACCTTCAGGTCTATAGGGCTTGGTGCAAGAAGTGCGGCCTCTGCGTTGCGTTTTGCCCGGTCCGCGCTCTGGCCCAAGACTCGGAAGGGTATCCCTGCTGGGCCGAGGCCGCCGCCTGCACGAATTGCGGCCTCTGCGAGCTCCGTTGCCCGGACTTCGCCATCGAGGTTTTCGATTCGGAAGAGGAAGATCGTGTCGCGGCTGTCTGATCCGGCTCGAGTCCGAGTTCTGCAAGGCAACGAGGCCTGCGCCGAGGGGGCCCTTGCCGCTGGGTGCCGCTTCTTCGCCGGCTATCCCATCACCCCGTCCTCGGAAATCGCCGAGGTGCTCGCGCATAAACTTCCTGCCCTCGACGGAACCTTCATCCAGATGGAAGACGAAATCGCGAGCCTGGGCGCTGTGATCGGGGCCTCCCTGGCCGGGGTCAAGGCCATGACCGCAACGAGCGGCCCGGGCTTTTCCCTCATGCAGGAGCATATCGGGTACGCCTGCATGGCCGAAGTCCCTTGCGTAATCGTGAACGTGATGCGGGGCGGCCCGAGCACCGGCCTTCCCACTTTGCCGTCCCAGGGCGATGTCCAGCAGGCCCGCTGGGGGACCCACGGGGACCATCCCATCATCGTTCTGTGCCCCTGGAGCGTGGAGGAGTGCTACAGGCTCACCGTCCGGGCCTTCAACCTGAGTGAGCGCTACCGCACGCCCGTGATCCTGCTTATGGACGAAGTCATTGCCCACATGCGGGAGAACGTGCTCCTGCCCCATGAAGAGGAACTCGAAATCGTACACAGGCCCGCGCCCTTGGTGCCGCCCGAATGGTACGTTCCTTACGAAGACACCCCTCCCGGAGTGCCTGCCATGGCCGCCCTGGGCGACGGCTACCGTTGCCACGTGACCGGTCTTCTGCACGACATCCGGGGGTTCCCGACCCTGCGGGAGGACGAAATCGAGCCCCTCACGCGGAGGCTTTTCCGGAAGATCTGGACACGGCTCGACGACATTCAGACCTGGGAGACGTTCCAGGCCGAAGACGCCGAAGGGATCGTGGTCGCATACGGCTCCGTGGCCCGCTCAGCCAAACGGGCGGTTCTGGAGGCCCGCAGGGCAGGCCTGCGGGCGGGGCTTCTGAGGCTTGCCACCCTTTGGCCCTTCTGCCGCAAGGCAATCGAAAGTCTTCTCGACCGTTGCGAGCTCTTCGTGGTCGCCGAGATGAATCTCGGCCAAATCTCCCGGGAAGTGAAGCGCGTCGTGAGGGGGCGTGCGGAAGTTCGAACCGTAAGCCGAGCCCTGGGCCGGCTCATCCGGCCGGACGAGATCCTGGAAGGCTTCGAAGGATGGAAAGGATGGCAAAGGAAAAAGGCGAGGACCGACTGATCTACCGTTGTCTCAGGCACGAAATGTAGTCTCCGTAGGGGCTCAATTGCTAGAATGTATAGATAATACAAGGGGAGGAAGAAGCCCATGCGGAAAGTAACCGGGGTTAGAGTTCTCGAGGACTATTGCCTGGATTTGATTTTCGACGATGGAACACAAGCCGTGGTGGACCTTTCGGACTTGGCCGGCAAAGGGGTCTTTACTTTGTGGCGAGACTACCGCTTCTTCGAGCAGGTCCGGATCGGCCCATCAGGCGAACTTGTCTGGGGCGACAAAATCGATCTCTGCCCGGACTCGTTGTACCTCAGAGCGACCGGCAAGCTCCCGGAAGACCTCTTCCCCGCCCTGCGCCGTGAGCCGGCCCATGCCTGAGATCAGCCGCTTTTTCGGCATTGTCATCAAGATGTTCTTTGACGATCATGACCCACCGCATTTTCATGCTGAATACGGTAGCGAGGCCGCCTTGATTGATATTCGCCGTCTCTTTGCGTTTGCGGGTCGTTTGCCTCCCAGGGTGATGGGACTCGTGATCGAATGGGCGGCGCTCCATCGGGAGGAACTCTTCGCAAACTGGGAGAGAGCGCGGGCTCAGCAGGAACTACAAAAGATCGCCCCCCTTGAGTAGGAGGTGCTGGTGACGCGAGAGGCGCGTGCCCCTCGTCGGCAGCCCCAGGCCGGCTCATCCGGCCGGACGAGATCCTGGAAGGCTTCGAAGGATGGAAAGGATGGCAAAGGAAAAAGGCGAGGACCGACTGATCTATCGGTACCTCAGGCACGACAAGAAGTTTCCCCACGTCTGGTGCCCGGGCTGCGGCAACGGAATCCTGCTTGGCTCCCTCATCCGGAGCGTGCACAAGGCCGGATACGCCAAGGATGACGTCGTGCTCGTCTCGGGGATCGGCTGCGCCGGCCGCATGTCCGTGTACGTGGACTTCAATACGGTTCACGCCACACATGGCCGGGCCCTTACGTTCGCCACAGGCATCAAGCTGGCCCGGCCCCGCTTGCAGGTGATCGTGGTCATGGGCGACGGCGACGCCACGGCCATCGGGGGCAACCATCTCATCCATGCGGCCCGCCGCAACGTGGACCTGACGGCCATTATCGTGAACAACCGGATCTACGGGATGACGGGCGGGCAGTCTTCTCCAGCGACGCCTCCCGGGCTTCGGGCCTCGACGGCTCCCTTCGGTCACGTGGAGCCAGCCTTCCGTATCGCCGAACTGGTGGAAGCGGCCGGAGCGGCCTTGGTCGCCCGTGGCACGATCTACCATGTGCACCAACTCGACCGCCTCCTGGAGCGTTGCCTGGCCAAACGGGGCTTCTCCCTTCTCGAAGTTATCTCCCACTGCCCGACCCATTTCGGAAAGCTCAACTTGCTGGGAGGCCCTGTTGAGAGCATGCGATGGATCCGGGATCACGCCGTGGACGTGGAAAAAAGCCGCTCCATGGACCCTGAGGCCCTGCGCGGAAAGTTCCGAACAGGCGTCCTTGTGGACCGAGACCTGCCGGATTTCGAGAGCGAGTACCAGGAGGTCCGCAGGAGGGCCCGCGAGGCTGTGCCCTTCCGTCTGGATCCAAAGGAAATTTCCAAGATGCTCGAATCCTACCAGCTCTACTGAAGATGCCTGTGCGGAGAAGAACCATGAAAGACCGCCGCGAAATCCGGTTGAGCGGCACCGGCGGCCAAGGCGTGGTCCTGGCCGGCATCCTTCTCGCCGAGGCCGCGGGCTTGAGACCGGGCCAGCACGTGGTCCAGACCGTAAGTTACGGCCCCCAAGTGCGGGGAGGCATGAGCAGCGCCGAACTCGTGGTGAGCCAGGAACCGATCGACTACCCGAAGCCCCTTGGGCTGGACTTGTTCGTGCCCCTGACCGAGGAGGCGTATCCGGAGGGCCTGCCCCTGATGAAGCCTCGGGGGATCATCCTTCTCGACCCGGACCGCATCCGTCAGGCTGAACAGGGATGGGTGGTGCGGGTTCCGCTCGGCCGCATCGCCAAGGAGGCCACGGGACTCGCCCAGATGATGAACGTGGTCGCGGTCGGAGCCGCGGCGGCCCTTGTCCCGATCGCAGACTGGGAGGCGCTTGAGGTCGCCGCTCAGGAACGAGCACCGGCAGGCAAGGCGGATGCGTTCGTGCGGGCCATCCGGGCTGGCCGAACAGCCGCCCAACGCGCCCGGAGGAGAATTTCCTTCGAGCCGCCGCCTTCTCCCGAGGATTGAACCATCCATGCACCGCTAGGACCGCAGAAGAAAAGGAGGAAGCGAATGAGACCGCTGATCCCCAAGTGTACAGCCTCCTTGTGCGTCGCCATCCTGTTGGCCGCAGGGATCCCCTCTGCCCTGGCCAAAGAGGACGTTTGCAAAGCGGACGCGGAGAAGTTTTGTCAAGGGGTTGAACCCGGAGAGGGCCGAATCCTGAAGTGCTTGAACCAACATGAGGCCGAACTTTCGCCAGCATGCAGGGAGACCGTTTCGGCCTGGATGCAAAAGTTGAGCGAAGGGCCAGAGCCGGTCCTGCCGGCCTGCAAACAGGATGCGGCCCGACTCTGCCAGGGCGTCGTGCCGGGGCAAGGCCGAATCGCAACGTGTCTGAAGGAACACGAGGCCGAGCTCTCTCAGGAATGCAAAGACGCGGTCTCGGCCCAGGTCCAGAAGGCCAAAGAATCCGCCGAGGCCGTGGCCCCGGCCTGCAGACCCTTTGTGGAGCAGTATTGCAAGGACGTGCAGCCCGGACACGGCCGCACTGCGGTTTGCCTGAAGGCCCACGCGTCCGAGCTTTCCCAAGAGTGCAAGGAGGCCGTCTCGTCGGAGATCCTGAAAGTCCAACCTGTCCCTGAAACCGTTAGTTCCTCCTGCAGGAAGGATGTGGCCCGACTCTGTCAGGGCGTACCTGCCGGACAGGGCCGGCTGGCGGTCTGCCTGAAGTCCCACGATTCCGAACTGTCTTCCGAGTGCCGGGAGGCCCTCGGCGGAAAGGCCGAAAAGAAGGGCCAAAAAGCCGAGCAAAAAATCGAACGGACCCGGCAGAAAGCGGAAAAGAAGATCGAGAAAACCCAGGAGAAAGCTGGGATCCAGCCAGAGCCGCCGGCGGAGACAACAGGGGAAAGATAAAGCGCTTCGCTGGAGGCAACCGATAGGATAGGAGGCCGCGAACGGGCCCCCGCACGATCCGTGAAAAACCAAATCCCTTCCGGCCGCGCAGGCGCCCCGAGGATCCTGCCGAAACAAGGAGAGGGTTATGCCGCTTCCTCAGGCCCCAGAACGGCTCTTCGATGCCTTCGGGATGCCGAAATTCGGGGTATACGAAGGCCCTATCTGGCGACTGAATCTCGAGGATTTCGATTCCACCTCCATCCGCAGGGGGCTTCTGAGCAAGATCCGACCCCTGTCCCGCCTCTACCTCAAGCGATGGCACTACGTGGGGGTCACGGACGAGAAATTCGTTCTAGGCGCGGCCTGCGTGAGCCTCTCCTACATGGGAACGGTTTTCGCTTACCTGTACGACCGCAGGGAGCGCAAGCTCCATGCTTTCGAAGCCCTGGCAGCAGGCGCTCGGGGCATTCGCTTTTCCGAGTCGGCCGTGGCGGGACGGACAAGGGCCCGCGTGCGCGACATGGAATGCGACTTCGTCCTGGAAGGCTCGCCGAACGAAGTCCGCCTGCGCGCCGGAGGAAGGCTCAGGGCGGATGTTTCACTGGATGTCTCGGCTCTTTCGCCCCTGAGCTGCGTAACCCGAATCGGCCTGGGCGGATTCAATTACACCCACAAGCTCGCCGGCATACCGGCCGAGGGAACCGTGGAAATCGACAACCGCCGCTACAACCTCGAAAACCCCCGGGCCGTCATGGACTATACGCTGGGCGTGCCTGCCCGCGAGACCTTTTGGAACTGGGCCTCGGGAGGCGGCCGCCTCGCCTCCGGCCGCTCCTTCGGGATCAACTTCGCGGCGGGAATCAATGAGACCGGGTTCACGGAGAACGTTTTCTGGATCGACGGAAAGATTCACAAGGTGGACGCTGTTCATTTCGACTACGACCGCAGAAACGTGATGCGAAAACCCTGGCGCGTGACCTCTTCCGACGGCGCGGTGGATCTTGTGTTCCAGCCCGAAGGCCGGCGGGCAGCCAAGGTCAACCTCTTGCTATTGGCCTCAGCGTTCCAACAGCCCTTCGGCGTCTTTTCCGGGACCCTCGAAACCGAGGAAGGGAAACACGACATCTCCCAGGGCTACGGCTTCGTGGAGGAGCATTTCGCCCGCTGGTAGCCCCTGCGAAGAATGGGAGTCCCCCGATCATCCGCATCCCTCGGAACCATCACCGCAAGCATCTGCGGACCGCTTCTCGCCCACAGGGAGCGCCCGGGAGGAGGGTTCTCCGAAGCCGCATGGCCGAGCGGAACCATCCAAGGCCGAGAAAAATCACGAGAAGCGCCCCTCCGACGACAAGGCGCAGATCCGGGACGGCCATCTCCGCGGTTGTGGGCACGAGGATCATTTCCATGCCCATGAACTTGTAATGGCCGATCTTCATGTATTGCGGGTCTGTCAGGAGCTCGAAGAAGGTGCGGCGGTTCGGATACCGGATGAAGCCCAGCCGTGACCAGTCGTCCAGCCCGGGTCCCCCGCCGACCACATTCTTCCCCTGAGCCCTGCCCCACACCACCGGAACACCGCCGCGCTTCAACAATAAGGGCATGGCGTGATCTTCATAGATCCGGTTCGCCTCCTCTGCCGTCCCTTGGAAATCCATGGGCGCGCCCGGGAAGAGATACGGTTTCTCGCGGGTGCGCATCAGATTGAGCATGTACACGGGCCCGCCGTCATCCGCAGCGCCCCACACACGCAGCCTCTCCAGCACGTCTGCCTTTGCTTCCTCAGGAAGGTTCGCATGTCTCTCCAATTTCGCCAGATAGGCCTCGAGCTCGTCTTGGCCGAGCCTGCCGCTGCCGGCCCCGGCGTACCAATAGGAGAAGATCCCATACAGGACAACGAAAACGATCCCCAGGCCGATTTCGAATCCGAATCGGTTCCGTTTCATTTGCTATCCTCCCTTGGGCTGCGGCCGAGCTTGATACGCAATTCCATCCCCTGCTATCTTCCAGCCGTCTAAAAGCGCGTTCCTACCCCTGAGTCGGCGACTTTTCCCTTCCGCTGTGAACGGTGATGAAAAGGGAACGAGAGGCGCTGCTCCCGATCCAAATATCCGGTCTTGCCGCTCGCGCGTGGAAAGCGGTGCCCCCGCATGACTCGGGGGCGTCGTGGATCGCTGACCCTCTAACGTATCACTCTTTCATTCACCACACCATGCCGGTTTAACCGGCGCACGGAGGATCGACCATGACAGAGTTCGTCACCGAAGTCGATTGGGGAAAGCAGGCCGCCGAGGCCCCCTACCCCACCATCCCCAAGTCCGAGTACGATCTGCGCAACAGGCGGGCGAGAGAGCTGATGGCAGAGCGCGGCATCGATGCGATGATCCTCTTTTCTCCCGCCAACGTCTATTATTTCACCGGCTTCCGCGACCCTTGCCTGATGGAAACCCACCGCTGGAGATACTGCGCCATCCTGCCCCGCGAAGGCGGCACTGTGCTGATCGTGGAAAACGTCTTCCACAACAACGCGCGCCAGACCACCCATGTCAAGGACGTCCGCACCTGGTGCCGCATCAAGATCTGGGGGCTGCCGACCTCCTTCGAGCAATGCCTGATGGGAGCGCTCAGGGATTTGGGCGTCTACCGGTCCGCGCTCGCTTGGGAGAGGGGCGACGGGTTCGCCCTCAACGTGTCCCTGGACGAGCTCGACTCCTTCCGCTCCGCCCTTGCCGGGGCGACCCACACCGCCGCGGACCCGGTGATCTGGGGCTGCCGCATGATCAAGACGGAATGGGAGATCGCCCTCATCCGCGACCTCTGCGACCGCGCCACCCGCTGCGTCAGGGCCGGCTTCGAGGCCATCAAGCCCGGCGCCACGGAGCGCGACGTGCAGAGGGCGATGTGGCAGAAATGGATGGACGAGGACATGTTCGACTGCCCGGTGACCATGAGCTTCGTCTTCTTTTCCTCGCCATCCGAACAGGGCATAGCGGGATGGCGGTACGTCTCGCCCCAGGCGGACAGGGTGCTGCGGGAAGGCGACACCGGCTTCTACGACTGCGGCCCCACCATGAAAGGGTACTGGACGGATTTCCAGCGCATTTTCCACATCGGCGAGCCCAGCCAGCGCCAGAGGGACCTGGTCAAAATGACCCTGGACGCCTACCAACTGACCATCAGCAACATCCGGCCGGGCATGCGCGCCTGCGACGTGTGGGACCTTGCGCACCGCGCCATCATCAAGCAGGAGTGGACGCAGAACGAGCCCATAGACTTCGTGGGACACGGCATTGGTCTCGGCAACCACGAGTACCCGTGGCTCTCGGACGACGACTTCACCGTGATCCAGCCGGGCATGGTGCTCTGCGTCGAGATGGGCTGCTACGACATACCTGCCCTGAAGGAGCTGGGCTACATGATCGAGGATATCTACCTGGTGCGAGACACCGGCCTGGAGCTTCTCACCGGGGGCATGCCGCAGGACATGTGGGTCGTGAAGTAACGTCTCCGGGTCGAGGCTACATCAAAAAGCAATGAAACGCTAAACAACCGTGTTTCATAAGTACAACAGAATCCCGGAGAACTTGGCTTTTCTAGTTTCGTAACCACTTGATTTCGCTGTGTCTGAATTCCGGTGGATGCCCAACAGGAGCCTCTTGGAATCATCGAGGCAGAAGACAAGACCTCGGCCTGGGCCAAGTGCTTCTCGAACTGCTGCCTGAGCCGGTCGTCAAGAATCGGAAGCTCGTCCGCAAAAAACTCCGGTATTCAGTGATCAAGCTTCGAACGGCTTGAGGAATGTTGGGCATCATACGTCCTCCTCGCCCGCCAATGGGTGCCTTACCGCGTCAGCGGGCGGCCCTGCCGAGGCCTATCGTTGCCCGCCGTCATTTGGGGTTTGCCTGAGCAGCCACAAGCCGGCGTCATAGACGCGGATCGTCTCGGGCACCCTTCGGATGGATTCCGAAGCCAGCGTTACCAGAGAAAGGGCAGCGCCCGGATGTTCCTCTGCTGCCGATTGAAGAGCTCGCACCTCCCGCTCCAAAGTCGCAGCATCCTGTGCCTCGGCACACACCTGGATGAGCTCTACATAGCCCCCGGGCCAGCGGGCGAGAAAATCCACTTCGAAGCCCTCTTGCGTCCGGACATAACCGATCTCGGCGCCGCGCCTCAGAAGCTCGATGCACACCACCGTCTCGAGGGCCTTCGACGGCTGCATACGACCGCTCCGATCGAAAATCGGGACAAGCCCCGGATCGACGGGGTAAATCTTCCGGGGATTGCTCATCCGTCGCCGTTCGGAATCCGTGACCAGCCAGACGCCATAAACAAGAAACGCATCCTCCAGGTGACTGAGATAAGCGTGGAGGGAATCTTTGGCGATGCGCACGCCCTGAGACCGGAGATCATTATAAAACCGGTTCATGCTGAACAGTCCTGCGGCATGGGCCAGCAGATGCCGGACCAGCTGCCTGAGCGCCAGCGGATGGGAAACCCCATGCCGCTCGATCACATCCCGCAAGAGCGTCGCGTCCACGTATCCGCGCAAGAGCTGCCACCGGTCTCGCTCCGGGACCCCCTGCGCCTCGGGGAATCCACCGACCGTCAGGTATGTCTCCAGCTCGCTCCGCAAGATCGAACGCTCGGCCTTGGTCGCCCGCTCCGCTTCACGGAGCTTTCGCCCACGGTGTCGCAGGAACTCGCGGAAGCTGAAGGGAAAGACCAGAGCCTCCATGGCGCGCCCCCGCATGCTGGTGGCGACTTCGCGCGAGAGCATCCGCGCCGAGGAGCCGGAGAGAAAGAGATCGAGTTTTTCGGTGTCGAGAATGCGGCGGACAAAGCGCTCCCAGCCTTCTACCATCTGGATCTCATCCAAAAGGAAAAGCGCTCGCCTCTGATCGCGCCACTCCGGATGGAGGCCGTAGTACTCTTCGAGGAGCACGGTGAGGTCGGAGGCCCCGAGGTCGGCCAGTCGCTCGTCGTCGAAGTTGAAGTAGAGGATTCCCTCCCGCGGCGTCCCGGCCGCCATGCGATCCGCGAGCACCTGCCAGAGGAAGGTCGTCTTGCCCGTGCGACGCATGCCGATGACGGCGGTTACCTTGTTCGGGATTGCGGGCACGTGAATATCACGCCGCGTGAAAGCGGGAATTGGGGCGCCTTCCGCGTCGAGGATCTTCTGGCGGATGAGTTGTCTAAGCTGTCCGTCCATGGAGGATAGACTAACACATATCTGTCCTTCTGGAAAGGACAGAGCTTGAGATTATTTCGCACACAAATATGGGTCCAAAAAGCGGGAAACTCCTTCGCGAGCAACTTGGGGTTCTGGTGATGAAGTTCGGTACCACGGCAAGGGGAATCATAGGGGTCATGGCGACGTTTCCTCAAAGCGCAGCAACCTCAGCTTCCGCAAGCCCTCGAGCGTGTGTGCGATCTCCGCGGGGGTGAATGCCTGACGCGAAAGCTTGGGCCGCCATTCGGGCACCGACTCGATGTGGCGGATGACATCTTGGGGTGTTACGCGGTGGCCGGTGCTCAAAACTTCTGTTGCCGCCAGGTGCACGGTGGTCCAGCGCTCGAGTGTTTCGTCCTTAAGCGTGCGGAGCTCTTCCAGAAGCTGCTCGGCCAGCTCGGTGTCGATATACCGCGGCCCAAAGCGGGCACGGATTCGACTTGGCCGGGCACGTAAAGCTTATGGTGTTTAACCGCCTCTGCGATCCCTGTTCGAAGTTCTCCCTTCCGGAATGGGCCCAGGGAGTCCATGTGCCGGGCCTGGATACGGGAAAGCTCGAATATCACCATCTGCTTTGGGCCATGGACTGGCTTCTGGAGCTTACCTCTGAGTGCCTCACGGTCACAGCAAACGAAGAAGCCAGGAGGTTCGAGAACCTGACAGACGGCAAGCTCGTTGTGGAGACCTCCTGTGGCGAGCTCGGCGCCGAGGAGCTCATCTTGCGCTACAAGGAGCTTGCCGATATCGAGAGCAAGCCTTCCGGACGCTGAAATCCTCTCTTAAGATCCGGCCTGTCTACCTCTGGACTCAGAGAAGGATCCGGGCCTATGTGTTCCTGTGTGTCCTGGCCCTTCGGGTTCACCGGTTCATGCGCACAAAGCTTGCTCGAAGCGGCCTTTCGGTCGAGCGCTCCCTGGAAAGACTCAAGACCGTAAAGGCCGGAACGCTTAGAGTAGAGGCTCAGCAGGTGCCGTATCTGACCGCTCTCAAAGCTACCCACAAGGAGCTTTACGAACAACTCGAGTTACCCTGGGAGCTGGCGGGACATGGAGAGAAGGACCGAGACGGTCCGGGTCAGGAACGCGGCGCCCGTGGAACTGGAGGTGTGCCGGACCGTTCATGGCCCGGTGATCGGATGGGACCTCGAGAACAACGTGGCCTACTCGCAGAGGCACGCGGGCTCGGAGCGGGGCTTGTCGATCGTCAGGACCCTTTTCGACATGCACCGCGCGGAAACCTATGAAGACTTCGACCGGGCTGTGCGAACCATGGAGTTCAACGTGAACGTTGTCTAGGGGGAGACCAGGGCAATATCGCGTACTGGTTCCCGGGGCTCCACCCCATTCGGCCCGCTCACGTGGACAGCCGTTTCCCTGCATCAGGCACGGGCGAGGACGAGTGGCTCGGTTACATCCCCCCAGAGGACCTCCCGCACTGCCTGAATCCGGCCCAAGGCTATCTGGTAAGCTGGAACAACCAGCCCACGCGGGACTGGGAGGCCGGCGACTACGGCCGATGGGGGAAGACGTTCCACGTGTACAAGCCGGTCGAACTTGTGGAAGCCGACCCGTCGATTGCTTGGGACGAGCTGCACGAGATCCACAAGCAGATCGCCCGATCCTGGGGGCACGTCGAGGATTCGGCGACGAAAAAGGACTTTTATGTGCCTTACCTCCTCGCGGCAGCCCAGGAGGGAAACGATCCTGAGGTACTGGAGGCGGTCTCCCACATCCAGGAGTGGAACGGGGCCTACGAGGACTCCGACGAGGACGGGTTCTATGACAGCGTCGGACTGACTTTGTACAGGAAGTGGATGGAACGGGCCGTGGCGAGAATCCTCGGAGACGAGATCGGGGAGGCGAGCATTCAATACGGTTATGAACAGGCCCTTCTGCTCCGGGCGTTCGAGGGCGCTCAATCCGGCTTTCCCACGAAGTGGGATTTCTTCAACGGGGAAGACCGGAACGAGGTGATTCGCGAAACCGTAAGGGCGGCAATCGAAGAGCTCGAGGCGCAGATGCGGCACGGCCAGTTCCGCCGTTGCGGGCACCGGATCATTTCCACGCCCATGAACTTATAGTGTCCGATCCACCCACCCGAAAGAGTTGCAGACCCAGAAAATCCGCGATCTGCTCCTTTGGCACTCTCTCTGCCATCGCTTCCCCGGCAGAGACACGGTACAACCCGGCAGCGTGGGACGCAGCTCGTCTTCAGCAACAGACCCCCAAAAGGGGCAAAGAGATTCTGACGAGCCGTTTGAATCCTTCTTGTCTTTCTGATAAGCAATTTTTCCATCATGGTCAGGGTGGAGTAAGCTTCCCGCGGACGTTTACCCTTCCTTGGGCTCTGCGCCTGCGTCCGGCCCGCCCGGGTGCAGCAGGTTTCTTTGCCATCAGAGGGCAAATCCATGGCGGACGACAAGGATGCGAAATACCTGGAGCCCACGCCCATCTTGGATTGCGATCACCCGCTGGTGGTCCGGTTTACATCCGCAGCGATCGGAGACGCCACGGATCCCAGGGAGAAGGCCGTAAGGCTTTTCTACGCGGTTCGGGACGGCATCCGGTACGACCCGTATTCCCCGTTCTATCTGCCGGAGCACTACCAGGCCAGCCGGGTGTTGCAGCGGGGGCGCGGCTACTGCGTTTGCAAGGCGGCCGTCCTTTGCGCCGTGGCCCGGGCGGCCGGCATTCCGTCCCGGATCGGGTTCGCCACGGTGAGAAGCCATCTGGCCACCCGGAACCTCATCCAACACCTGGGCACCAACCTGTTCGTATACCACGGCTACACCGAGTTTCGGATCGGGAGGAAATGGATCAAGGCGACGCCGGCCTTCAACAAGGAGCTTTGTTTTCGGCATAACGTGGCGCCCCTGGAATTCGACGGATACCGGGACTGCCTCTTTCAGGAGTACGACAGCCGCAACCGAAGATCCATGGAATACATTGCGTATCATGGGACCTTCCCGGATGTCCCCTTAGAACGAATTCTAAAGGCCTGGAACGAAACGTACGGGAAAGAGCGGGTTCGGTTGTGGATCGAGGCATTCGAGAAGGCGGGCGGAGGTCGGCTCGCCGATTTCGATGCGGAGGAGGTGATAAAGGGCTAACCCTGGCGGCGGGTCTCCAAAGAAAGGCCCCATTCCTTGGAGAGCGAGACGAGAGTTCTGGAGGTTCAAGGCCATGGACAAAAAACTCAAGGCCGAATTCCTGGACCGGTGGAACAAATACTTCAAGGGCGCCGACCTGCCTTTCGCTTTCTTCTTTTCGAACGACGAAGGATATGCCGGCAACCTCCGCCCGGTTCAAGGCTACGTGTGCATGATCGGACAGCTTGCCCCGGTCCTCAAAGGCAAGACGGTTTCGTTCACCGGCGAGACCATCGGCTGTTTTGGCGGGATCCGTTATGCCGGCTTCCCGGCGCCGGAATTTCCCGGGTTCAAATACTTTCTTTCGTGCGGGATTCCCGGAGAACTCGAGGGCGAACGCTACAAGAAGACGCCCGACCTCGTCGAGCAGTACGTCAAAGACATGCCGGTCCCGCAAGCGCAAGGCAAGTACATCGTCTTCAAGCGCTGGGACCGGCTGGACGAGGACGACGACCCGCAGGCTGTCATCTTTTTCGCGACGCCCGACGTGCTGGCCGGGCTGTTCACTCTGGCAAACTTCCGCGCCCAGGGACCGCAGGCCGTCATCGCACCGTTTTGCTCCGGCTGCGGAAGCATCATCAGTTATCCGCTGGCCGAGGGAGCGAAGGAGAACCCCAGGGCGATCGTGGGCATGTTCGACGTGTCGGCGCGGCCCTTCGTCAAGGAAGGGATCCTCTCCTTCGCGGCGCCGATGAGCAAGTTCCGCGAGATGGTCGAAGACATGGACGAGAGCTTCCTCATCACCGGCTCCTGGAAAAAGGTGCGCCGCAGAATCGGCAAAGCAAAAGCGCCCGCACCGTAACCTCCGCAGTCCGCGGGCGGCGCCCCATGGCTCGCCGTCAGGCTTGAGAGAGGGAGGGGAGATGGATTTTTTCGCCGGCAAGGTCGCTGTCGTCACCGGCGGCGCCCGGGGGATCGGGTTCGCCGCCGCTCGGGAACTCGGGCGCCGCGGAGCCAGGATCGTGGTGTCGGACCTGTTGGAGGACGCTCTACAGGAGGCCGCAGCCTCGCTCAGGGCCTCGGGAACCGAGGTCCTGACCCTGCGCTCCGACGTCACCAAGCCCGAAGACTGCACCGCCCTGGTTGAGTCCGCCCTCGATCGGTTCGACAGGATCGACATCCTCGTGAACAACGCCGGCGTGAGCGTAGTGGATGCTTTTGAGAACTGCACTCCAGAGACCGCACGCAAGCTTTACGAAGTCAACCTGCTGGGCCAGGTCTTCATGACCCTGGCGGCCCTGCCCGCGATCAAGGCATCCAAAGGTTACATCGTTTTCATGGCGAGCGTCTCGGGCATACGGGCCATGCCGACCGGAAGCCTCTACGCATCCTCCAAGGCCGCCCTGCGGAGTCTGGCCGAGGCCATTCGGCTCGAACTGAAGCCCCATGGCGTCCACGTGGGCGTCCTCTCGCCTGGATTCACTGTCGCCGATCCCCGCAAAACCGTCATGAAAGGAAACGGCTCACCCCGGCCGATCCACCGGCCGCCCCACGACACCCCCGAGGGCGTGGCACGGGCCCTGGCCAAGCTTATCGAACGCCGCAAGCGCGAGATGGTGCTCACGCCTTTGGGAAAGCTGGTCCACCTTCTCCAGCGCCTTTCTCCCAGCCTGCTTGATTTGCTCCAGCAGGGCCGCGAGATCCCCAACTGACCCGTACCTCTGTCTCGGAGAGGCCAATCGCCCGGTCCGTGACCTTTTCGGCGGTCGCCAACAAAGCGATCCCCGGCGAGAGCTCGCGAGGAACCGTTCGTCTCTCTTGCACGCGCCAAGTTGAAGGCGGGGAGAGATTCGCCTATACTCGCCCTCAACGCGGCTTTTGGTCACGTCTTTCCGGGCGCGGGCACGAGTCCCATGCAAAAATTCGAGAGGCTCCCAGCCGATATCTTGTCCAGAATTCCGCATGTGGCAGAAGTGCTCCTGCAGGACTCGAATGTTGTCTTCGGGTACCTGTTCGGCGGCTTAGCCGCGGGTAGCGTGAAGCCCCTCAGCGACGTGGACATCGCGGTCTTCGTGCGGGACACAGAGGGCCTGGCCGAATACAAGCTCGATCTTTTCGACCGGCTTGCCGCGGCCCTCGGAACGGCCGAACTCGATCTCGTCGTGCTGAACACCGCGCCAACGAGCCTTGCCGGCAGAATTCTCCGCCATCGCAGGGTGCTGATCGACAAAGACCCCTTCCGCCGCCATGCCTATGAATCCCTGACCTTACGGAAGTTTTTCGATTTTCATCTGAAGGAGGAGGCTCTCCTAGCCAGGAGGTACGGCCTTGGTCGATAAGTCCCTGGCGCTGAGGAAGATTGCAGATCTTCAGACGTATCTGGACCAGATCCGGGAATTCGCCGGCATCACGCTCCAGGATTACAAGTCAGACTGGAAGACACAACGCATCGTCGAGCGAACCCTTCAGATGATCATCGAAGCCTGCGTCGACCTAGCCCATCACATCATATCCGACGAAGGGATGAGAACCCCGACAAGTTACGCCGATGCCTTCAAGGTGCTTGCCGAAAACAGGGTGATTGACTCGAACCTCCTGGTTACCATGGACAGGATGGCCAAATTCAGAAACGTGGTGGTCCATCAGTATGAAGAAGTGGATGCAGAAATCGTCATCGCCATCCTGAGAAAACGGCTGCCCGACCTCGAGCAGTACATTTCGGCAATCTTGACGCATTTGAAAAAGAACCAGGACTGACCCCATTCACCGGAATTCTTGGAAGAGGCTCTCGATGCGGCGCGGGTCAGCGGGAGGCCTTGCGACGAGGGGCCCTTGCCGGAGCGCCGGGATCTTCGTTTCGAGGGAGGGCCTGCGGCTTCGATAAAGGACCCCGATCGGGATTCTTTCTCCCCATTCGGCGGCCCGTTCGAAGGCAGCCAGGCGGTTCTGCGGATCGTAACCGGGCTCCTGGTCGATCTTGTAGACCCGCTCCTTGTACCACTGGAGCGTGTTGACCCGGTTGAAGGAGACGCAAGGCTGGAGAATATCCACGAGGGCGAACCCCTTGTGCAGGATCGCCTGGCGGATGAGTTGGGCCAAATGCTCGTTGTCGCCGGAGAAGCCGCGCGCCACGAAACCGCAGTCCGAGGCAATGGCCAAGAGAAGGGGATTTTCGGGCGGTGAAAGACTCCCGCCGGGCGTGGTCCGGGACACGTAGCCCAGCTCGCTCGTGGGCGAGGTCTGCCCCTTGGTGAGCCCGTAGACCTGGTTGTTGTGCACGAGATAGGTGAGATCGATGTTCCTGCGCATCGCGTGAATGAAGTGATTGCCCCCTTCGGCGTACCCGTCTCCGTCACCTCCCTCGGCGATGACCGTCAGCTCGTGGTTGGCGAGCTTCACGGCCTGTGCGATGGGCAGGGTCCTTCCATGAAGGCCGTTGAAGCCGTTGCAGCGGAGGTAGTGAACGATTTTGGCCGCCTGGCCGATCCCGCTCACGATGCAAACCTGGTGGGGCGGCCTGTCCAGGGAGACCAAGGCTTTTTTCAGGGCTGTCAGGATCGAGAAATTCCCGCACCCCGGGCACCAGGCGATGGGATCCGCGCTTCGATAGTCATCGAGCGAGACCATTCCTCGACTCCCTTCACAGGCTTTGCAGAACCCGATCCACGACTTCGCCCGGAGAGAAGGGACGTCCGTCATACTTGAGAACCTTGCCGAAGACGGGAAGACCGGTTTCTGCGCGAAAAACGTCCGCGAACTGTCCCGAGTAGTTATTCTCCACGGCGATGATCTTTGTCTTCGGGCCTAGGACCGCCGAGGAATCGAACGCTGGGAAAGGGAACACCTCGGGAAAATGGAGGAAACCGCATGGAACCCCCTCCCGGCTGAGCCTGTCCGAAGCCTCCTCCAAAACGCCGAGCGTGGACCCCCAGCCCAAAAGAACAACCTTGCAGGGCTCCCTCCCCGCGCTTGCAGGAGCCGCGATCTCGCGCCGGATGCCCTCGAGCTTGCGCATCCTTTTCTCGAACATGGCCCTGCGAATCGCCGCGTCTTCTGTAATGTGCCCCTCCTCGTTGTGCTCGTCGCTGCACGCATACTGAACGGACCGGCACAGGCCCGGCACGATCCTTGGAGAAACGCCGATCGGCGTGATCGCGTACCTTTTGTGCGTTTCCGGTGCGCCCGCAAGATCCTGCCAGATCATCTCCCCCCGTTCGATCCCGACCCTCGCCGGCTCGAGGCCGTCCAAGGTGAAGGACGAGTCGTTGAGAAGCTGATCCCCGAGAACGATGACAGGGACCTGGAACCGGTCCGCGAGGTTGAAGGCCTTCATCATGCAGTAGAAAGCCTGTTCGGCATCGCCCGGAGCCAAAACGACTCTGGGGAATTCCCCTTGGGAGGCGTGCATCACGAATTTCAGATCGGCCTGCTCGGTCCGGGTGGGGAGGCCGGTTGACGGTCCACCCCGCTGCGCGACCACGACCACAAGCGGTGTTTCGGTCATCCCGGCCAAGCCCAGCGCCTCTACCATCAGGGAAAAACCGCCGCCCGAGGTTGCGGTCATCGCGCGCACGCCCGCAAAGGAGGCGCCGATCGCCATGTTGACCGCTGCGATCTCGTCCTCGGCCGGTTCCACGACGATGCCGAATTCCTCCTGTTTGGAAGCGATGTACTCCATGATGGGCGTGGACGGCGACATGGGATAGCCCGCATAAAAGCGAAGCCCGGCCGCGAGGGCGCCCAGGGCCATGGCCTGGCTTCCGGTCAGCAGCAGGCGCTCCCGGGCGGATTTTTCGGGACAGATCTTACAGGCCTCCTCGAGCCGGCAGGAACGGCCCGCCGCCTGATATCCTGCCCGCGCGCTCGCTTGGTTCTTCTCCACAACATCCTTGCCCTTGGCCCCGAATTCTTCCTCCAAATGACCGAGCAGGGGACCCAAATCCTGCCCCATGAGCGCCAGGGCTGCACCGGTCGCCACGGAGTTCATCATGACCGGCGAACCGCCTGCCTCGCGGGCCAGCCGCTCCAGGGGTACGGATACGTGCCGGGGGTTCGAAGACCGGAAGCCGGACTTTTCGCCGTCGTAAACGAGCACGCCTTCCTCGCCGAGAGCCGGAAGGTCTTTGTCGATCGTCTCACGATCGAGCGCCACAAGGAGATTCACGCGATCCCCGGGCGCTCGGACAGGTACGGTTCGAATCCGGACCTGGGCGAAATTGTGGCCTCCCCGGATTCTCGATTCGAAGTCCTGGTGAATGAAGACATGGCAGCCCCGGCGGGCGAAAATCTTCCCCAGGGTGCCGCTTACGGCCTGCATGCCTTGGCCGGCCTTGCCGCCGATCCGGATGCTTACATCCCCGTTCATGGCAGGCTCCGTAAGAATGTTCCCGCGTGGGTTCAGCCGGCTTGAGATGGCCGTCGGCCTGTAAAGCATCTCGTTCAGGCGCGGCTCAGCCGCCGCTCAACCTGTCGTAGAGCTTGAGCAGAGGCATGGCAAGGGCCATGAAAAGCCGCGGCCCGAGCCAGGCGATGCTCTTGGCCTCCACGAACTCCACGATCGACCCGTCCGGGTCGCGAACATAAGCCACCATGCCTTTGGACCCGCTGCCCATGTTGACTTCAACGGGTGGCAAGTAAATCGGAATGCCCTTGGCCTTCATGTCTGCCACAACGGCGGGCAGATCGGTCACGTCCATGCAGAATTCCATGCAGCCGATGTCCCCCCATCGGCGCCCTTTGTAAGCGTGGCGGCCTCGGGACTCCTTGACCTCGAAGAGCTTCAGAACGCCTCGCGGAAGCAGGCTGCCCAGCGGGCCCGAGGCGGGCTGGGATCTTTCCAGGATGGCCATTTTGGCCCGAAGGGGGCCGCCCGCGACCGGCTCCATTTCGGGCATTTCACCCTCGACCGCGTACAGCACCCGGTCAAAGCCCAGGGCGTTCCGATAAAAGGCCTTGGAACGCTCAAGATCCGACACGCCCAGACCGATGTGGCAAAGCCCGAGCACGGCGGGCTTTGCTCCGCCGCGGCTCTGGGCGCCCGAGCCGATCTCCTCGGTGAGCTGCAGGGGAAACCCGTCCGGGTCCTGAACATAGGCAAAGCGCCATTTCCTGCCGCCTCCGAGGTCTTGTTCGCAAACCGGCGTGAGAAACGGCACGCCCGCTGCCTTCATGTCCGCTGCCACGCGGTCGATCTGCCGCACGCCGTAGCCCGCTTCCAAAACGCCGTAAAACCCGTACCGGCCGTCTTCGGGGAAGGGCCTTATCGGGCTGGATTTGTGCTCGATGAGTTCGATGATGCCGCCTCCTTTTGGGTTGGCAGCCATCATCATGCGCATGGTCTCGACGCTGCCCACAACAGGTTCCATTTCCTTCGATGCCACGGTCAAGTCGTTGAGCTTCACCTTGTAACCAAAGAATCGTTTGTAGAAGCCGTAGGTTTTGTCCACGTCCCAGACACCCAAGCCGATGTGCTGCATGGCATTGATCATGTGGGGGGACCTCCTTTTGCGGGTTGCACTGCCGTGGCGGACGCGTTTCGAGTATAGGAGGAAGATGCAAGCGGGGTCAAACCGACGCCCGTCACGCAGACTCAGGCCTTTCGCGGGCCGGGGAAGAAAGCGCGGCCACTACCTCGCCGGGGCGCCCGGTTGGAAACATCCTTTCCGGCCGCTGCATCGGATTGAAGGGTTTTCGGCATGATCCCCAAGAGGGCTGGCAACCTCGCGGGGGGCCCTCGGAGTTTTTCTGGGGGTCGAGCTGGCAGCGAAGTCGGAAGTGCATTCATCAACCCTCGAAGGGGAGAATCCGTCTTGGAACTTCGACACGACGCAGTCATTGTCGGAGCGGGCCTGGCCGGGCTGCGGGCTGCGGTGGAGCTGACCGGGAAAGCCGATATCGCCGTGGTGAGCAAGGTCTTTCCGACCCGGTCCCATTCCGGCGCGGCTCAAGGGGGCATCGGGGCCTCTTTGGGAAACGAGGGCGAGGACCGCTGGGAATGGCACATGTTCGACACGGTCAAGGGAAGCGACTTCCTCGGAGACCAGGACGCCATCGAAATCATGGTCCGTGACGCTCCCAGGGCCGTGATCGAGCTCGAACACATGGGCGTGCCTTTCAGCCGGAACGAGGCGGGAAAGATCGCCCAGCGTGCCTTTGGCGGCCACACCCGGGATTTCGGGAAGGCGCCGGTCAAGCGGGCTTGCTACGCCTCGGACCGCACCGGCAGAGTCATACTCGACACCCTTTACGAACAGTGCCTTAAAGCCGGCGTCCGCTTCTATTCCGAGTGCATTCTCGTGGATTTCCTGCTCGACTCGGGCAGGGTCGCTGGGCTGGTTCTTCTGGAGTTGGCTACTGGCGCACTCCACACGATTTCGTGCAAAGCCCTCATGCTCGCCACAGGAGGGTTCGGAAAAGTCTACAAGACAACTTCGAACTGCTTCTCCAACACTGGCGACGCTCTTTCCCTCGCCCTGGGCAAAGGCCTTCCCCTGCAGGACATGGAATTCGTCCAGTTTCATCCCACCGGAATCGTCGGGCTTGGCATCCTGATCAGCGAGGCTGCCCGGGGGGAAGGCGGCGTCCTCAGGAACCGTACAGGCGAGAGGTTCATGGAACGGTACGCGCCGGTGATCAAGGACCTTGCGCCTCGCGACATTGTCTCCCGCTCGATCCTCCGGGAGGTTTTGGAGGGCAGAGGGATCGACGGCAAAGACTTCGTGCATCTGGACCTCACGCACCTTGGGGAGAAGGCCATAACCGAAAAACTATGGGAGATCGCCTCCTTTGCAAGGATATACGCCGGCGTGGACCCGGTGCGCGAGCCCATCCCGGTGCAGCCCACCTGCCATTACATGATGGGGGGTATCCCCACAGACGCGGACGGAAGGGTTCTCCGGGATGCAGCGGGCACGCCGGTCCCGGGCCTTTTCGCGGCCGGCGAATGCGCCTGCGTCTCGGTCCACGGCGCGAACCGGCTGGGCTGCAATTCCCTGCTCGATCTCGTGGTCTTCGGCCGGAGGGCAGGCAAGGCCATGGCGGCATGGCTCGAGGCCGAGGGAAAAGAGTGGCCCGGACCGGCAAAAGGCGATGAGGAGGCAAAAGAAACCATCCGACAGCTCCTGGCGGCGGACGGCCCGGAAAGGGTCCCGCGGATCCGGGCCGAGATGCAGGATGTCATGATGCAGCACGCCTCGGTCTTTCGGGAGGAAAAAGGACTTCGCCTGGTGCTGGCCGCCCTGAAGGACCTCGAAGAACGATACAGGCGGATCGGCCTTTCCGTCCGGGACAGAAGGTTCAACTCCGAACTCATCGAGGCGATCGAGTGCGGGCACATGCTTCGCTTGGCGCGGGCCATCGCCGAAAGCGCCCTCTCCCGCCGGGAGAGCCGGGGCGCCCACTACCGGGAGGATTTCCCGAAGCGAGACGACGAGAATTTCCTGGCCCACACGCTCGCCTTCCTGGAAGGCGACGGCTCGTTCCGGCTCGAAAAGAAACCCGTTCGGATCACCCGCTTCCAGCCCGTGGAACGCAAATACTGAGGAGAGCACATCCATGGAGCGCCTGTTCCGCATTTACCGATTCGATCCTGCGAAGGACTCTGCGCCCCGATACCAGGAGTACCGCGTCGAAGCGGCTCCCACCGATCGAATTCTCGATTGCCTCAACCGGATCCGATGGGAACAGGATCCCTCCCTGTCCTACCGCATGAGCTGCGCCCACGGGGTATGCGGCTCCGACGGGATGAGAATCGACGGCGTTTGCGCCCTGGCCTGCCAGCGCCTGGTGCGCGACTACGGGAAGGACCCGATCGTCGTCGAACCCCTGCCCAACTTCCGGGTGGTCAAAGATCTCGTGGTCGACCTGGACCCTTTCTTCGAGAAGTACAGGTCGGTGAAGCCCTACCTGCTTCCCGCAGGCCGAGAGCCTGAACTCGAGAGGCTTCAAAGCCCCCAGGAAAGAGCTGTCTTCGATGAGGCGATCCGCTGCATTCTTTGCGCCTGCTGCACGGCCGCCTGCCCGGTGACTTCGCAGAACGGCGCGTTCGTCGGTCCCGCGGCCCTTCTCAGGGCCTTCCGGTATCTCTTCGACTCCCGGGACAGCGCCGCGGCGGATCGCATGGCCAGCCTCGACAGTCCGGACGGTGCCGGAGGCTGCAAAAGCCACGGAAAATGCACGGAGGTTTGTCCCAAGGAGATCGACGTGCGCAAGGCGATCGGCCGGACGAAAAAAAGGATCTTCGACGCCAAACGGCTTGGGACATGATAGGCCCTCGCAAGGAGACCTCCTTCGTTTTGCCCGCGCTCCTGGTCCCGGCAGCGAGCCCGCGGCCACGCCTCCATCCTGATTTTCCACCCGGCCATGGGTCGGTTCTGGATCATCGGTGTTTCAGACTGACCCAAGAGCGGAAGAGAATCTTTCCGCCCGGAACGCGAGACTGCCGCGCATCTCGCAAAATTTCAGCCGGATAGAAGCCGCGGCCGGCCTGAGGGGAAGAGCTGCCCAACCCTGGTATATGTCTTGCTTGTTTGCGCCTTCCATCGCCGGCGTGCAGGCAATTCAGAGAGCGTCCCCCAGGAAGAGCAAGAGATCGAGGAGACTCAACCTCATGAAAGGCAAAGCAAAAACGAAGATGAAGAAGATCTCCGGAAAGCATTCCCCAAGGAAGAGTATCCCCCGAGTGCCCGCGCCAGCTCTTGTTCCGGCCTTCGGGCCTCTTCAGGGAATTCGGGTCCTCTCCACCGGCAGCATTATCGCTATGCCCCATGCCGCCAACATGATGGCCGATTTCGGAGCTGAAGTGATCCACGTGGAGAGGCCCGGCTACGGCGATACCTACCGCACCCTGGCCCCGTTCGTGCGGGGCGAAGACGGAAGATCCGTGAGCGCGAGCTGGGCCCAGGACGCTCGAAACCGGCTGAGCCTCGGCCTGGAGCTCGACATGGCCGTACCGGAATCAAAAGAGATTTTCCTCGGCCTCGTCCGCAACAGCGACATCTGGTTCGAAAACCTGGTCTGGCTTGACAAGTTCGGCATCCGGGACGAAATGTGCCTGGAGGCCAACCCCAGGCTGGTCATCGTGCACGTGAGCGGTTTTGGAAAACCCGAGTTCGGGGGAGTGCCAGAGGTTTGCGACCGCGGCTCCTTCGACATGATCGGCCAGGCGGCCAGCGGCTGGCTGAACCTCGTCGGCTTCCCCGATCCCTCCCCGCCTTCCCTGGTCAAACCATGGAGCAGCGATTACTTTTCCGCCTTGACCGCCCTGTTTGCAGCTCTCGCCGGGTACATCCACGCCCAAAAGACAGGCCGCGGCCAGTCGATCGACGTCTCTCAATTCGAGGCGAACGCCCGGGTGCTTTCGGACACGTTCGTCTCTTTCCTCGAAGCCGGACTCCTGAGGCAGAGGTCAGGCAACAAGCCGCCGGCCTTCCAGCCTTACGACGTGTTCAAGGCCAAGGACCGATGGGTTGCCCTGGGCGCCTTCGGTCCGGCTGTTTACGACCGTTTCATAAAAGCCCTGGGACTGGATCCCGAGCGCTACAGCTGGAAGGACTGCGCCGGATCCATCGAAGCCGTGGCCTCGGAAAAGGGACAGGACCTCGACCGCATCACTCGGGCCTGGGTCGCGGAAAGGACCGCCCGCGAGGTCGAGGAGCACATGGCCAAGTACCGTGTGCCCTGCTCCATCGTGGCCGATGCACGGGATGCATTCGAAAGTCCCCACTGGCAGGCCCGCGGAAACTTCGTGGAGTACGAGGACCAGACCCTGGGCCGCACCATCCGCGCCCTGGGGATCATTCCCAAGTTCTCCGCCACCCCCGGCCAAGTCTGGCGGGGCGCCCCCTCGATCGGCCAAGATACTGAGGCGATCCTCAAGACCCTTCTGGGTTACTCGGACAAGAAGATCCGCCAACTTCGCGACAAAGGCATCCTTCAGCGCCCATCCTGAGGCGACGGGTCCGAAGGGTACGGGCAGGGGCTTGAGAGCCTGTGCCTATCCGTGTCATCCTAGAAAAGGAACAGCCTAGGATCGGAGCGCGCCACGAGGAGGAATCGACACATGGACTTCGAACTCACCATGGAACAGCGGATGCTCAGGGATATGGTCTACGAGTGGTCTCTAAAAGAACTGGGCCCCCAACAGGAGAAGATCGACGAGGAAGACTGGATGCCTCCGGACTTTTTCCGAAAGCTCGGGGACCTGGGCATTCTCGGCATCACGATCGACGAAGAATACGGCGGTTCGGCCCAGGGAATCCTGATGCAGGCCCTGGCCATCGAGTCCATGTCGAGGATTTCGCCCGCCCTGGCCATGAGCTATGCGGCCCATTCGAATCTGTGCGCGAACAACATCAACAAAAACGGCTCCAAAGAACAGAAAAGCAAGTACCTGCCCGACCTGGTCGCCGGCGTCAAGATCGGCGCCCTGGGCCTGACCGAGCCCGAGGCCGGCTCAGACGCCATGGGCCTGAGAACCACGGCCCGCGAACAGGGCGACTATTTCATCCTGAACGGCACCAAGATGTTCATCACGAACGGAACCATCGCCAACACCCTGCTCGTCTACGCCAAGACCGACCCGGAGAAAAAGGCCAAAGGAATCAGCGCCTTTATCGTGGAGAACACCTTTCCAGGCTTTTCGGTTTCCAAGAAAATCAAGAAGTGCGGCATGCGGGGCTCGCCGACGGCCGAACTCATCTTCGAGGACATGCGGGTCCCCAAGGAGAACCTCGTCTACGAGAAGAACAAAGGCGTTCACGTCATGACCTCGGGCTTGGCCTACGAACGGATCGTGCTGGCCGGCGGGTCGGTGGGCATGGCCCAACAAGCTCTGGAGTATTCCATCCAGTACGCCAAACAGCGCGTCCAGTTCGGACAACCCATCGCTTCCTTCCAGATGATTCAACAGAAGCTGGCCGATATGTACTGCCTGTGCGAAGCGGCGCGGCTGCTTGTCTACCGGGCAGCCACCTTCGCGGACAGCCCGGAAGGAAAGCGGGGCGGCAAGGGGACCGAACTGGACAAGCTAGCCGCTTCAGCGATTCTTTTTGCGGCCGAGGCTGCAACCCGGATCTGCATGGAAGGCGTCCAAATCCATGGAGGCTATGGGTATTGCCTGGAGTACCCCATTCAGAAGCTCTGGAGGGACGCCAAGCTTTACGAGATCGGTGCAGGGACCTCGGAGATCCGCCGGCTCATCGTGGCCCGGGAACTCCTTCACTGACCTGTCCGGGTCCCGGGAGAGCGGGGCACCGAAGCTGCGGCGTCAAAGCCAGCGCGAAAGGAGGTCGCCATGGCGGTTCGCGTGCTCATTCGAAGGAACGTCCGGCCAAATTCCGAAGTTCGACTTCACGAGGCTCTCCTTAGGCTTCGGGCCAAAGCCATGGGACAGGAGGGCTACATTTCGGGCGAAACCCTGCGAAATGTCGACAACCCGAACGAATTCATCGTGATCAGCACCTGGAACAAGCTCGCGGACTGGAAAGCCTGGGAAAACCATCCGGAGCGGAGGGCGATCGAGCAGGAGGTCGCCGCTTTATTGGAGGGCCCCGAGCAAGCCTCGGTCTACACCTATCCCTGATAGGGCAGGGAATTGCGGCCAAGCCGTGGATCTGGAGACGTTTCACTTCCGAGGACTCCACCCGTCGGTCTGGCTCGGCACGGCCAGTGACCGGTACGCAGGCTGGATCGGACAGATTTATTCGCCCGGCCGGTACGAAAAAAGGATCTCCCGCAGGACCAAGACCCTGGGGGAGAAGTCCTTCCTCGAGGAAGTCCTGCCCGTCGAATCGGTCGCAGAGTATTTCGAACATTTCCCGGTCCTGGAGTTGGATTTCACTTTCTACCGGCCGTTGCTGGACGAGGCCGGCAAGCCGACCTCAAACTACCGCGCCCTCGAGACTTACAAGCGATACATGAAAGAGGGGGACAGCCTGATCCTCAAGGCCCCTCAGGCGTACTTCGCCCGCCGATGGTGGCGGGAGGGCAAGTACGTGGAAAACGACCAGTACCTCAACTCTGACAGCTTCACGCGCCGGTTCTACGAGCCCGCGGTCGAGATCCTGGGGCACAGGCTGGCCGGCATCGTCTTCGAGCAGGAGTACCAGCGCAGCCAGGACCGAGCGCCGGCGGCCGAGATGGCCGAGGCGCTGGAACGGTTCTTCGACGCCCTTCCCCGGGACGACCGCTATCATGTGGAGCTTCGGACTGAAAGCCTTCTTTGCGACGCGGTCTTCCAGGTGCTCCGCAGCCGCGGCATCGGCCAGGTCCTCTCCCATTGGACCTGGCTCCCGCCTCTCGCGCGCCAGTTCAGCCTTGCTGGCCGCACGTTCTTCAACGCCGCCGGCCACGGCGTGGTGCGCCTCATGACGCCTCGGGGCGTTCGCTATGAAGAGGCGTACGCCCGGGCCCATCCCTTTGACAAGCTTGTCGACGGGATGCTGGATCCTCCGATGATCGAGGATACGGTCTCCCTGATGCGGCACGCGGCCGAAGCAGGTGTCCGGCTCCACGTGATCATCAACAACCGGGCCGGCGGCAACGCGCCGCTCATCGCCCGGAAAATCGCCGAACGGTTCCTGCAACGGGAGTAAGAGGAACGCCCTCCGCTCCTCCGCCCTGCCTCTCCGCCTTGCCAGCGGAGGCCCGTTGGAGTATACTTACCGGTAAGTATAGCTCGTGCCCGTCCCCTCTCCCCGTCATGGGAAGGACGGGCTCTTTCTCGCATACAGGAGCAACCGGACCTTGACCGAGCAAACCGTCCAGAAGCCGCCCAACGACCGCGTCCGAGATCGCCTCCTGCGCGCCGCCAGCGAGCGGTTCAACCGCCGGGGCTACGCAGCCACCACGGTGCGCGAGATTGTGGAGACGGCCGGGGTCACGAAACCGGTGCTCTACTACTATTTCGGAAGCAAGGAGGGCCTTTACCTCGCTCTGCTGAAAGAGGCACACCAGGCCTTCCAGAGCCGGGTGGAAGCCGCGCGGAAAAGCTCCGGGACGACCCGGCAGAAAATCCTCAAACTGGCGGAGGAACTGTTTCAGCTTTTCCAGATGAATCTGGAAGTGGTCCGACTCGTGCTTGCGGTCTCCTATGGCCCCCCTCAGGGGGCGCCCCCTTTTCCGTTCGACGCTTTTCACCAAACCTTGCAGGGCACCCTCGAGCGGCTCGTGCAGGAAGGCATCCAGTCCGGTGAACTCCGCCCCGGCAAGGCCGGCGCCATGGCGATCGCTCTGCACGGCGCCCTGGGCGCCTGCATGGAAAGCGCCCTGATGCACGGAGAGGCCGGATGGAACGCGCGCCGGATTCGAGAAGTTCTCAACCTCGTTTTCGATGGAATCGCCAGGAGCGGGGGTCACAGTCGGGAGTCGAAAGCATGAAGGCAATCAGATCGGAGATCGTGGTCGGCCTGACTCTCCTTGTCCTTGGGGCTGGGGCCTGCTCGTCGCAGGGGGAGAGCAGCGTGGAGAAGGCCGGGGCCGGCAAGCCGCCTGTGGCCGTGGAAGTCGCGCCGGCCGTGGAAGCGGATATCGAAGAATCCATCGAGGTCGTGGGTTCTCTGGAACCGAAATTCGCTGCAGACATCAAAAGCGAGTTCACGGCTGTAGTCGAGGAGGTCTATGTGACCGAGTGGGTTCGCGTGCGAAAAGGCATGCCCCTGGCAAAGCTCGACACCCGGGAGGCGGAAGCGGCGCTCCAGGCCGCCCGGGCCGGCCTCCTTCAGGCCGAGGTCGCAGAGACCCGGGCTTCGCGCGAGTTGGACCGAGCGATGAGACTGCGGGAGGCTGGGCTCGTCACCCAGCAGGGCCTGGACGAGGCGCGCACGGCCCTTGAAGCCTCCCAGGCAGCCACGGCCGCCGCCCGGGCCCAGTTGCAGGCTGCCGAAACCCGCCTCGCCAAGGCCGTTCTCAGGGCGCCCTTCGACGGGACCGTCGCGTACCGAGGCGTGAATCCCGGGGATCGGGTCGAAAACATGGGCGGAGAGCCCTTGTTTCGAATCGTGGACAACCGGCTCCTGGAACTCACGGTGAGCGTGCCCTCGACGGCCCTTTCCTCCTTGCGGACAGGCCAGCCGCTGGAATTCTCGACCGAAGCCATCCCGGGCAGGACCTTCCGCGGAAAAGTGCAGTTCATCAATCCGAGTGCGGACCCCGTCAGCCGATCGGTCAAAGTCGTGGCGCACGTTCCGAACGACGACGAGACGCTGCGAGGAGGACTCTTCGTCAAGGGCCGCATTCTGACGGGCACGCGCCGAGGGGTTCTGCAGGTGCCCAGGCCGGCTCTGGTCGATTGGGATCCGAGCAGGGGCGTGGCCGCGGTCTTCGTCGTCAACGGCGACACGGCGGAAAAGAGGCCTGTCCGCACCGGCTCAGCGACCCCACACGCCGTCGAAGTGACCCAGGGGTTGCAGCCAGGGGAACGGGTCGTCACCCGAGGCGCCTTCAACCTGCGCAGCGGAGACCACGTGCTCGTCTCCCCCTTGCCTGAAGCGGCCCCCACGCCCTGATGCCTCCTGGCCTTGCGGGCCGGGGCACGAGCATGAGCCCTCGGCCCTTGATCCCAACCTCCCATAGGAAACTCCAAGAGGACCGCCGCCCATGCTCCTTTCGGACCTTTCCATCAAACGGCCCGTTCTCGCCACCGTGATGATGCTCGCCCTGGTCACGCTCGGGATCTTCTCCTATCGCAGGCTCGCAATCGACATGTTCCCGAACGTGGAGATCCCGGTCCTGTCCATCGTGACCCTCTTCCCCGGGGCAGCCCCGGAAAGCGTGGAGCGGGAAGTCAGCAAGATCATCGAGGAAGCCGTCAACCCGATCTCCGGAGTCCGGCACGTGGGCTCGATCTCCCGGGAGGGCGTCTCCCAGGTGTGGGTCGAGTTCGAGCTCGGGGTGAAGATCAACGAGGCTTCTCAGGAGGCCCGAGCCAAGGTCTCGGCCATCCGAGGGGACCTGCCCCGGGAGATCGAAGAGCCCGTCATCGAGAAGCTCGATTTCTCCGCCTTGCCGGTCATTTCGGTCGCCGTGCGATCCGAAAGCCTGAGCGCCCGCGACCTGACGACCCTGGTCGAGAAGAAAATCCAGCGCCGCCTTCAGAACCTCAGCGGCGTGGGCCGGGTGGATCTCATCGGGCCAGCCACCCGGCAGGTGAACGTGGATCTCGATGTTGCCCGCATGGAAGCCCTCGGAATGGGGGTGGACGAAGTGATCGGCGGGCTTCGTTCCGAGAACGTGAACACCCCCCTGGGCAGGCTGACCCAGGGCAGCCTGGAAACGCCCCTGCGGATCCGGGGCAAGCCAAAGGAAGTCGACTGGTTCGGCGAGATGGTGATCGCGTCCCGACCGGGGAGGCCCATCCGCCTGGGAGAGGTGGCCACGATTCGGGATGGAATCGAAGAGCGGCGTTCCCTGGCGCTCGTGAACGGCATGCCGGCTGTTGCGTTGGACGTGATGAAGCAGTCCGGAGCGAACACGGTGGCGGTGGTGGACGCGGTCCGCAAGGAGGCGAAGCGACTCCAGGCCGAGCTGCCTCCCGGGACGTTCCTCGAAGTGGTCCGGGACAGTTCGGTCGCGATCCGGGATGCCGTTCGGGACGTGCAGGAGACTCTTCTCTTGGGCGCGCTCCTGACGGTTCTCATCGTTTTCTGTTTCCTCAATTCGTGGCGTTCCACGGTCATCACGGGCCTCACGCTGCCCATTTCGGTGATTTCCTCTTTCATCGTGATGCATTTCGGCGGCATGACCCTGAACATGCTGACCCTCATGGCCTTATCCCTCGCGATCGGCCTTCTCATCGACGACGCCATCGTGGTGCGGGAAAACATCGTCCGGCACCTGGAGCGCGGGGAAGACCACATGACCGCTGCACGAAACGGCACGAGCGAGATCGGCCTTGCCGTCATGGCCACGACGTTCTCCATCGTGGCCGTTTTCGTGCCCGTAGCCTTCATGAAAGGAATCGTCGGCCGATTCTTCTTTCAATTCGGCATCACGGTTGCGTTCGCCGTGCTCGTTTCCCTGTTCGTGTCTTTTACTCTCGACCCCATGCTCTCCTCCCGCTGGTTCGACCCGGATATCCGCCGGGAAGGCAAACGCCACGGTCTGGCCCGGCTCCTGGACCGTTTCAACCGCGCCTTCGACAAGACCGCAGACAGGTACCGCACCCTCATCGGTTGGGCTCTGGACCACAGGAAGACGGTCCTGACCGTCGCGATCCTCTCGTTTGCCGGCGGGCTGGCCATGCTCGGGACCTTGGAGAGCGAATTCATGACCCCTCATGACCGCTCCGAGTTCCAGATCCAGTTCAAGGCCGCACCTGACGCCTCGATCCACGAGACCGAAGACCGCCTCCGGGCGGTCCTGAAATGCCTGGAGGAGATCCCCGAAATCGAGCGGACCTACGCGACCATCGGAGCCAGAGAAGCCGATACGGTGCGCGACGCCGCCATTTACGTGCGCCTCGTCGACCGTGCCAGGCGCCAACGCAACCAGAAGGAAATCATGAAACACGTGCGGTCCCTCCTCACGCGCGTTCCGGGCATCGTGCCTTCGATCATGGAAGGGGACGAGCTTGATGACCGGAAACCCCTTCTGGTGGGCATCCGCGGCGAGGATCTCGACCTTCTCAAGGGTTACTCTCTCCAGCTCAAGGATGAAATGTACCGAATCCCCGGGCTGGTGGACATCGAGGCGAGCCTGGAACACGATCAGCCCGAGGTACGCCTTGTGGTCGACCGGGCCCGCGCCCGCGACGCGGGTGTAGACACAGACGCGATCGTGCGCACGGTGGGAACCTTGGTGGGCGGGCAGGCGGTCACGACCTTCGAAGACGAGGACGGAGACGCCGTGGATGTGCGAGTTCGTCTTCCCGAGACACGGCGGGGCGACATCGGGCAGGTGGAGGATCTCCGCCTGGCCGTCCGGACTCCGGCGGCCGGCACCACCCTGGTCAGGTTGGGCGATCTCGCTATACCGGAGAGAGGAACAAGCCCGTCGGAGATCACCCGGCGGGATCTGCGCCGGGAGGTCACGGTGTCGGCCAACCTCGACGGACTTCCGCTCGGGACGGCGGCGCTGGAGGTCCAGCAAGCGGCTGCCCGCCTCGACCTCGCCCCTGGCTACGAGATCATCCTATTCGGTCAGACAGAGGAAATGGGGGAATCCTTCGGGTATCTGGGAGAGGCGCTCCTCCTGGCGGTCGTTTTCGTCTATCTCATTCTGGCCGCCCAATTCGAGTCCTTCGTGGATCCCCTTGCGATCATGCTCTCCCTTCCGTTGTCCATTGTCGGCATGGCCGTCATGCTCCTCCTGACCGGAGACACCCTCAACATCATGAGCATGATCGGGCTCATCATGCTCATGGGCTTGGTGACCAAGAACGCCATCCTGCTCGTGGATTTCGCCAAGGTGCTGCGGTCCCAGGGGCTGGAGAAACGAACGGCCATCGTCGAAGCGGGCCGGCTCCGGCTGCGGCCCATTCTCATGACTACGTCGGCCATGATCTTTGGAATGCTCCCCCTTGCCCTGGGCTTGGGCTCCGCAGGCGAGGTCCGGGCGCCCATGGCGCGGGCGATCGTGGGCGGTCTCGTCACGTCGACTTTGCTGACCCTTCTCGTGGTCCCGGTCGTGTATTCGCTCTTGGACGACGCGACATCCAGACTGCGCCATCGAAAAGAAAAGCACCAAAGCCAGAGCGCGGCTCCGGCCTCTCGGGCTGCCTCACCGGCGATCCTGCTCCTTCTGACGGGGGCCGTCCTGTTCTTCTGGGCGGCCGCCCGGCCTTCGTCCCTCCATGCCTCCGAGGACGACGCAGTCGAGATTCTCACCCTGGAGCGGGCACTGGCCATCGCTGCCGAGCAGAACCGCGACATCCAAAAGGCCGTCGAGTACCAGAAATGGCTCCATGCGAAGTACGTCGAGGAAAGGGCCGCGGCCCTGCCGAATCTGCGGATCACTGCGAGCATGGGCCGACAGGTCGACGAAAGCCAGCGTGCCTTCTTTGAAGGCATTCCGAGCCAGTTCGGGGGGATCTTCTCGTTCGAGCGGGACGTGGCCACGGCGGACCTCGCTCTTTCCCAAGCTGTTTTTACCTGGGGGCAGGTGGGCGCGGCCATTCGGGCAGCCCGAATCGGCCTTGCCATGGGCGAGGAGGAACTCAGGCTCTTCCGCCAGGCCGTGGCGCGGGATGTTTCGACCGGTTTCTACGACGTCCTCCTGGCCCGGGAACTCGTGGCCGTGGCTCGAGAAAACCTGGAGCAGAAGCAGCGGCATCTCGATGCGGCTCGCCGCAAGCTTTCCGCAGGTACCGCGACCGACTACGACGTGCTGGCAGCCTCCGTGGCCCTCGAGAACGCCAGGCCAGAACAGATCAGCGCTGAAAACCGGCTCCGCACCGCCAAGGACACCCTCAACTATCTGCTCGGCCGACAGGAAGGCGCCTTTGATGTGTCAGGATCCCTGGACGCGCCGGTCGCGCCCTATCCGGAAAGCTCCGAATGGGTCGAGCAAGCTCTCCTCCACCGCCCCGAACTCCGTGAAATCCGGCACCGCAGGGGCGTGGCCGGCGAACTCGTCAGGGTCGCACGCGCGGGGGACAAGCCCAGGCTCGATATCCAGGCCGGGTACGGGTGGAGAGGCTATAACGCCGAAGGCATGGAGTCTGACGGAACGGCCTGGCAGGCGGGCCTGTACCTCACCTTTCCCGTGTTCGACGGTTTCCGCACCCGTGGCAAAGTGGCCCAGGCCGAAAGCGACGTCCGCACGGCGGAACTCGAAGAAGCCCGCATGCGAGACGCCATCGCCCTGGAGGTGCGAACCGCCGCGGACGCGGTCCGGGAAGCGGGAGAAATCGTCAAGGCCCTGACCGACACGGTCCGGCAGGCCGAGCGGCTCTTGTGGATGGCCGAAATCGGCTACGAAGCCGGCGTGAAAACCCACCTCGATGTCCTGGACGCCCAGCTCAATCTGGTCTCGGCCAGGGGCAACCTCGCCCGGGCGAGACGAGATTACCTGGTGGCTCTAGTCCGTCTCCGCTGGGCGGCGGGCACGCTCGGCGAAGACAAATTCCCCTGACGGCAAGACCGACGCCGCCCGATCCGAGTCGCTCTCTTTCCCTGGTGCTTAAGCATCGGGGCTGACAAGGCCGATCCTGCCTTCTCCCTCCCTTTCGCTCGCCCCTTTTCCCCTCGGCTCTCGCCTTTCACCCACTTTCCGAATCCTCGGATCGGGGGATCGCCGGCGGCCCGACAGGCCCCTGTCCAAAGACCCCGCCCCCCAAAAACGACTTGACATATTATTCCTACTTTTCTAGTATGTCAATAATCCTACTTAAGCGGTATGCCTACTGTGAAAATCTCCACGCGCCCCCGATACGCCTTGCACCTCATGCTGGACGTCTCACGCCACTGTGTCGATGGACGACCCGTGCATCTGCGCGAGATCGCCCTTCGGAACCACCTTTCCAAGGGGTACCTCGAGCAACTCGCCTTTTCCTTAAAAAACGCCAGGCTTCTAAGAAGCACGGGTGGCCGAAGCGGAGGCTACCGCCTTGCCAAACCGGCCGAGAAAACGACGATCCTGGAGATTTTTGAAGCGACGACAGGGCCGATTCAGCTTGTGGAGTGCGTCCAAGATCCCGAATCGTGCATGCGTTCTGCGTCCTGCCCTTGCAGAATTCTCTGGCTGCTTCTCAGCCGTCGCATCCAGGCCTTGCTTGCGTCCCACTCCCTCAAGGATCTCGCCGAAAGATCCGGGGTCGAGAGAATGATGGAGGAGCTGCGGGCCATCGAACTCGAGTGAAAGCGCGGTAGACACCCCGGCCCGCTCGGGCAAGGGCGGCCGGCCTGACTATGTTCACTTTGTTCAGGGGGAGGAGATGGTCGAAAAGAACGTCAACGGCAAATCCATTCGTCTGATGAAGGGCGACATCACGGACCTCGACGTGGACGGGTTTGCCTTTTACGCCACCGAGGACCTCGTCCTGGGATCAGGGTACGGCACGGCAATCTCGGTCAGAGGCGGCCCCTCGATCCAGGAGGAATGCAAGAAACTGGCTCCAGTCCCAGTGGGACGGGCCGTCGTGACCGGCGCGGGCAACCTCAAGGCGAAATACATCATTCACGCCGTGGGCCCGAAGTTTCAGGAGCCTGAAGAGGCCGAGAAACTCCGCAGAACCGTCCAAGCGGTCTTGGAGAAGGCGGAAGAAAAAGAAATTCGGCGGCTGGCGTTGCCGCCCATGGGGACCGGGTTCTACGGCATCCCCGTGGACCTGTGCGCCCGCGTGATGGTCAAGGCCCTGCGGGAGCACCTCAATGGAAACTCCAAGATCGAAGAAGTCATCCTTTGCGTCCGGGATTCACGAGAGATCCCAGCCTTCGCAAAAGAAATCGAGCAGGCCTAGGCCAACCGGATCGCAGCCCTTTTGGAGCCTCGTCTATTGCGAGGTCCTGGGGCCAGAAAGCGTCTCAGAGGGAGGACATCATGCAGGAGAGCGCGCTGTTGCACTTCGCTTCCCACAGATTGCAGGAGGTTTCGCTGGTCTTCATGGCCGTTGTGTATACCGTCCGTCTCTATTGGCTCATGCGTTTCAAGGCGGCAAGGGATCGCCAGCCCCGCACAGGCCGCATGGACACCGGCCCCTGGAAAGGCGCGGTCTATTCGCTCGCAAACATCGCCATGCCTTGGGCCATGGAAAGCACGAGGACCAACCTCTTCTACTGGGTCCAGTTCGCGCTCTTTCACATTGGCGTCACGGCCGCCATCACGCTTTCTTTCCTCATCCCCTATGCGCCTCAGACCCTCGAGAGCCCCGTGGTTGTCTGGATCTTCCAGATCTTCATCGGGGCCGCGTTCCTCGTGGGCTGCTACCGTCTGGGGCGCAGAATCCTCAATCCTTACATGCGGGCCATCAGCACGCCGGACGATTATTTCTCCCTGGCCCTTCTCACGGTCTGGTTCTTTTTTGCGGGGCTGGCGGCTCCGAACGATCCTTCGTCGGGGGAGGGGCCGCTCCTGGCCTTCTTTTTCCTGACGGCCTTTTTCTTGATTTATGTGCCGTTTAGCAAGATTTCCCATTACCTCTACTACCCCTTCATGCGGTTTTATCTCGGCAGGTCCTTGGGGCATCGGGGGGTTTACCCGATCCGGCGCTCGGTCCTGCCCAACAGAGGGTAAGCGGGCCGTTGCTCCTGCCATGGCCGGAACCGCCCGCACCCCAACAAGACCATCACGGAGAGGAAGATGAACCCAGCAGCCCAAACAAGATCGCACAAGGCCCAGAAGGTCATCGAGAGACTGCATAAGAAGCTCAACCGGCAGATGGCGCTCTCCCTGGCGGGTTGCGTCCACTGCGGTCTTTGCACGAACTCTTGCCATTATGTCCTCGCCAACCCCGGCGATCCGACTTATGCGCCGGCTTACAAGGCCGACCAAATCCGAAAGATCTTCAAACGCCACATCGACTGGACCGGGCGTGTGTTCCCCTGGTGGGTGAAGGCCAAGAGCATCTTCACGGACGAAGAACTCGAGGAACTCAAAGACATCGCTTTCGGCAAATGCACGAACTGCCGCCGCTGCACCATCAACTGCCCCATGGGGGTGGACTTCGCCACGGTGAACCGCATGACCCGGGGGCTTCTCGTCTCGGTGGGCATCATGCCCGAGGGCGTAGCCGTGGTAAGCAAGGATCAGTGGGAAGTCGGCAATCAAATGGGGGTTCTCAAAGAGGAGTATCTGGACACCCTCCAGTGGATGGACGAGGAGCTTCAGGAAGAACTAGGAGTCTCGCACAGCCTCATCCCGATCGACAAGAAAGGCGCCCGGGTCATGTACACCATCAACCCCCGGGAGGTGAAATATGATCCCCGCACCATCGCAGACGCGGCCAAGATCTTCACGCTGGCCGGCGAGGATTGGACCATGCCGAGCGAGGGGTGGGACATGACGAATTTCGGCCTCTTTTCAGGGGACGACGACCTGGGAGGCACGGTCGCCAGACGGGTGTACGACAAGGCCGAAGAGCTCGGTGTGCAGAAGGTCGTCATTTCCGAGTGCGGCCATGGCTACCGCTCGACCCGCTGCGAAGGGCCCAATTGGGCCGGCAAGGACATCGGGTTCGAAATGGAGAGCTCGGTCTTGACCATGCTCCGGTACATCCGGGAAGGCAAGATCCGGGTGGACAAAAGTCGGAACAACGTCCCGGTCACCTTCCACGATTCCTGCAACAATGCCCGCAGTTGCGGGCTCTACGAAGAGCCGAGGGAGCTTCTCCAGCTTGTCTGCACCGAATTCCGCGAGATGTACCCGAACCGGGCGGAGAACTACTGTTGCACAGGCGGCGGGGGCGCCATGTCCATGTCCGAGTACACGCCCCGGCGCCTCAAGTCCGGAAAGATCAAGGCGGACCAGCTTCGGGCCACCGGGGCGAAGATCGTGGTCACGTCCTGCCACAACTGCGTGGACGGGCTGACCGATCTCATCCGCCACTACAACCTCGGCATGGAGGTCAAGCAGCTCGTCAATCTGGTGGCCAGCGCCCTGGTGGTGCCGGAGAAGATCGAGGTGGTTGCGCCCAGGCCCGTGCATTCGCTCCAGGGCTTCCGCATCCTCATCGTGGACGACGAAGCCGACACGCGAACCTATCTTTCCACGATCCTCGAGGACGCCGAAGCCACGACCCTCCAGGCCGCCGACGGTCTCAAAGGGATCGAACAGGCTCGCAAAGAGAAGCCGGACCTCATCACGCTGGATCTTTCCATGCCCGGTCTCGACGGCGGGGAAGTCTTCGTGCGTCTGCGCGAAGACCCCGAGACCGCCGCCATCCCGATTTGCATCGTTACGGGCCGGCCGGAGTTGAGGCGCCTCATTTACGACAAACCCCATCGTCCGCCTGAGGGATACCTCGACAAACCGGTCTCGGAAGAAACCTTCCTCAAGAACGTGCGCAAGATTCTCGAACTCGGACGCAAGGAGCCCAAGTCGGCATAGGATTCGCTGTCCTCTCTTGGGCCCGATGGGAAAGACGAAACCGAGGGGAGACCCGGATGGAAGAGCCGCCGACCTCGCGTCAGGAAGAGCAGCCCTGCCTCGCAGGGTCCGACGAGACGGCGAAAGCCCGTGCGGCCCTCTCTTCGCTGAACCTGCTGGTCGGCACCATTGCCCACGCACTCCGGGGCGATCTTACAGGGTTGGACGGCGGTCTGTACCTTCTTCAATCCGGACGGTCGCGAGGCGATCCTGCGAGAATGGAAAAGGGGCTGGCCATGCTGCAGCGAAACCTCCACAAACTCCGGAGCACGGTTTCCCATATCCTCTATTATGCGCGCGACCGAGAACTCCTGCTCGAGCCGATTGCGACGGAAGCGTTCGTGGCGGAACTCGTCGAAGCGGTCCAGAAGCAGCCAAGTGCCCCAGGCGTGGAGTTTCGAAAGGACGTCACGCCCTGCTCGAGCGAATTCGAGGCAGACCGCAACGCCCTCCGCTCCGCGCTCCTCAATATCCTGGCCTATGCGTTCGAGGCCGACTCCGCCCCGGGGCCTGCGGACGGGCGGCCCGTCCGGATGGAGGCCGGAGGCCGGGCGGACGAGATGGTGTTCACCGTAGAGGTCCCTGGGAAGAGCCTTGACCGCACCTTGCAAGAGAGAATCCTGAGCCCTCTCTTTCTCGCCAAAATGGAAGGCGCTGCCCTCGGCCTTTTTGTGGCCAACAAGATCCTCGCCGCCCACGGAGGCGCTTTGGAAATCGATTCCGATGCCGGCGGGGGCGGTACGATCTTTCGAGCGAGAATCCCCTTTCGCCCCCTTTCAGCCGCGCCGGAACAGGCACAGGGCAAAGCCGAGGATGGCCGAGACCGTCACCGGGGAACTTGCCGTGAGATCAAGCAAGAAGCCTCTTGACCGTCTCCAGCAACTCGTCCGTGTTGATCGGCTTAAATACGTAGCCGGCGGGAGGTTTGATCTGTTTGCGGTGATCGATGTAGGTCTTGAGTTCTTCCGACACGCCCGTGACGATCAGGACCGGGATCTTCGAGGTCTTGGGTTCCTGCTGCAAATCCCGAAGCGTCTTGATCCCGGATTTCTCCGGCATGGAAATGTCCAACGTGATCAAGTCGGGCACCTCTCTCTTGGCGATCTCGAACCCTTCCTCGCCGTTAGCCGCACCCAGGGTCTTGAATCCATGATCCTCGAAGAACGTCCTCATGTAACTCTGGATGTCCTCTTCGTCCTCGATCACAAGAATCTTCTTTTCTGCCACGGCAGGCCCTCCTCTGCCACGAGTTTCGTCGGGGACGATTCTGTTCTCTCGGCTTTTCGGCCCCTTTCCCTACTACTCAGCTCGGTCAAAATAGCCGGAAACCCCTCTCGACGTCAAGGGATCCGGGCCGCTCGGGTGCCGAAGGCGCCTGTGACAAAGGCCATGGGTCCCCAGATTCACCTGAAGGAGATCGAGGGGAGGGCGGACCATGCCTGATGCCCGCGCCTGGGACATGCCGACCGAAGGGATTCCCCTCCCCCACGACGTTCTTTTCGAGGAAGTCCCCTGCTACATCTCCATCCAAGATCGGGCCTATCGGATTCTCAAGACGAATCGTCGATTCCGCGAAAGCTTCCAGAACAAGAAAGGAACGCACTGCTACGAAATTTACAAGAACCGCCAGGACAAGTGCCCCGTTTGCGTCGTGGAGAAGACCTTTCGCGACGGCCAGAGCCACAGAAGCGAAGAAACCTGGATCTGCCAGGACGGCAGCGTCGTGGAGGTGATCGTTTACACGACGCCGATCCGCGACGAGACCGGGCAAATCGTGGCCGTTATGGAGATGTCCACCGACATCACGGCCGTGAAATCTCTTCAGCGGAAGCTCAGGGAAAGCGAGGAACGGCTTGCCTATCTCTTCGACGAAGTGCCCTGTTACATCTCCATCCAGGACCGAAACTTCCGGATCGTCCGGGCCAACCGCAGGTTCAAGGAGGACTTCGGGGACGGGGTCGGGGACTATTGTTACTCCGTTTACAAACACCGGGACGAGGAATGCCTGAACTGCCCGGTCGCCGCCACCTTTGCTGACGGACGGATTCACACGAGCGAAGAGGTGGTGACGTCCAAAAGTGGTGATGCCATCCACGTTCTGGTCTCTACGGCCCCGATCCGGGACCGGAGCGGAGCCATCTCCTACGTTATGGAGATGTCGACGAATATCACGGAAATCCGCCAGCTTCAGTCGCAGCTTGAATCGCTGGGCATTCTGGTGGGATCGATTTCCCACGGGATCAAGGGGCTCCTGACCGGTCTCGATGGGGGCGCCTACTTTCTCAAGTCCGGCCTGGAACGGGACGAAATGGAACGGGTCCGGAAGGGCTGGGCCATCATGGAGCGGAACATCCGCAAAATCCGCAGCATGGTCCTCGACGTCCTCTATTACGCAAAGGAAAGAGAACCAGATTGGGAGAGCGTGGATCCTGCCGAGCTGGCGGCAAGTGCGGCGAAAATCTTCGAGACAAGGTCCGAAGCGCTCGGCGTGGCGTTCCACACGGATTTCCAGGAGGGCATGCAACCCTTCGAGGGCGACTCCAGGGCTCTCCACTCCATGCTGGTCAATCTGCTGGAGAACGCCTTCGACGCCTGTCGCAGCGACAAAAGCAAGCCCGACCACGCCGTCCACTTCGCCGCGTGGCAGACCCCCGATCATGTCCTGTTCGAGATCCGAGACAACGGGATCGGAATGGATCAGGAGACCAGGGAAAAGCTCTTCTGCCTCTTTTTTTCCTCCAAAGGAATGGAAGGAACAGGACTGGGGCTCTTTGTTGCGAACAAGATCGCAACCCAGCACGGGGGCAAGATCACCGTGGAATCTGCACCGGGTAAGGGCAGCCGGTTTCTTGTGCGGATCCCGCAGATCCGGCCCTTACCGGGAACCTCCTGACATTTCCACGCGCAAAACCCTTGGGATCACTTTCACCCTGCCGCCCTCTTGCTCTTCGGCGCGAAGCACGCGGCCACGACGCCCGCAAGCCTTACCGTGTGGCGGCGAATCTCGGACAGGCTCCTGCCCGGATAGCGCGCGTAGCTGATCATGATGCCGTTCAGGGCCGAAAAGAGAGCGTGTGCGACCAGGCGGCTTCGCCCTCCCAGACCCGCACCCCGGACGACCGCCTCAACCCGGTCCATCAGGGCGCGCATAAGGGGGTTGAGCCTTGCCGTGGCCTCAGGGGAAAGCCTTCCCCCCAGCATGAAATGGCCCATCATTTGATAGAAGGACATGTTCTCGTTGAGAAAGAGAACGTAGGTCTCGCAGAATTTCCTGAGCGAGCAGCCTTCTTTTTTGCGAAGCTCCCTGTCCACGAGGTTCGTGATTTCCCGGGCTCCCGCAAAGAAGACATCCAGAAAGAGATCGTCAAGAGTCGCGTAGTAACGATAGATCGCCGCCGGGCTGATCCCCGCAGCCCGGGCGATCTCCCGGACCGTGACGCTGTGGAAGTCCCGTTCGGCGAACAGCTTCCGCGCCGTAGCCAATATAAGCTTCCGGCGAGCCTCCCGCTCCCTTTCCCTCTGTTGCTGCCACCTGGCGGAAGCCATGGAAGGGCCAACCCCCTTTCACAGGAAGGCGAACTCGAAGGGGACGACGCAGTCCTGGCCGTGGTGCTTTAAGCGGCGGCTCAGGTCCGGGGTCTGGAGATCTTTCACTCCCACGCCGCCGAACCAGCCGTGCCGGCCTGTTCAGGCCTTTGCGGACTCGTGGACCTTCCACATGTCCTCGTCCGTGAAACACCGCTCGCTCTCGTCCGGCCGCATGGCGTCCTGCTCCATCTTGCGGCGGTCGTAGGGCTGGCGCAGGACCTCGTCGTAATATTCGTGCTGGATGAGCAGGTTCATGATCTGGCTCGTGCCGGTCCAGATCAGGGAGAGGCGGGTGTCCCGCAAGGCCCTCTCGATCGGGTAGACGTCGGTGTACCCAATGCCGCCCATGATCTGCATGGCGTTGTTGACCACGTTCCAGGCGGCCTCAGTGGCGAACCGCTTGGCCTCGCTTACGATCCTGCGAACGTTGGGATAATTCTCGTCCACGGCCCGGGCCGCCATGTACGTGAGTCCCCTGGCCGCGTCGAGTTGGGTGATGGATTCGGCCACGAGGAAGTTAATGGCCTGGAACTTCCGGATCAGGCTCCCGAAGGCAGTCCGCTTGTCCGAATACCGCACGGCCAGATCGAGGGCTCCCCACACGCCGAGAGCGCCTGCTGCGGACGTGAGCCGCTCCGGGATCATCATCTGGTGGAAACACTGGGCACCGCCGTGCAACTCGCCGATGAGGTTTTCCCGTGGAACCTTCACGTCCCGAAACACAAGCCTCCCCGTGCCACCGCCCCTGCACCCCATGAGCCCGTAAAGATACTCGGTCTCCACCCCCGGCCCCTTGTCCACAATGAGCAAGCTGATCCGGTTGTATTTGTGCGCGTCCGGTTCGAAGTTCGTCCGGCAGTAGACGAGAAAGAAATCCGAGCCCTCGGCGCCCACGACAAACCGTTTCTGGCCGTTCAGGACAAAGTGGTCACCCTTCAGGACCGCTTTTGTCGTGGCGCCGAAGAAATCCGATCCGCCCCTCGGCTCGGTGAGGGCTTCAGCGGCAACGAGCTTGCCGGCCAGATAGGGCTTGAGATACTTCTGTTTCTGCTCCTCGGTCCCGAACTTGTTCAGGGCCTCGCCCACGATGGACGGCATGACGAAGGCGCATCCCAGAGCGATGCCGAGGCAGCCGATCTCCTCGATGGCGGCGACCTCGGCCACCCAGCCCATCTCCCGCCCGCCGTATGCTTTCGGAAACCGAATTCCCCGAAGATTGTATTGGGACAGCCGCTCCACGAACTCCCGGGGATAGACGATCTCGTCCCGGTCCATCTTCCGGAGAAAATCGCTCGAGACCTCCTCCCTGGCGAACCGCCTGGCCTCGTCCCGCAATGCCCTTTCCTCGGGCTTGAGCAGAAAGTCGTACATGGCCGATCCTCCTCGCTTTCGAATGAATCCCTCAGTCTGCGATCGGCGTTCACTATAGTGAACACCGTTCACACCGTCAAGGGGAAAACCGTTTCCCCCTTCACCGACGGATCCGGTGGATGCGGGGTTCCTTGCCTTTGAGACCGAGCCCCCCTTTTGGGTTGACAGAAGGTGGCGGGTATGCCTAGATCTGGTTTCGTTCAACGGGTTCCGCGCAGCCGGGAGGGTCTATCTTTTGGCGGAGGAGGGCAGAGCCCCCTCTGGTGAAGCGGATGAAACCGGCGTCTTCTTCCTAGGGAGGCAGCAGGCATGAAAGAAATCCGCCATCGCTTCGTGGAGACCAACGGCATTCGCATGCACATCGCCGAGCAGGGGTCCGGGCCCCTCGTGGTCCTGTGTCACGGCTTCCCGGAACTCTGGTATTCCTGGCGGCATCAGTTGCCCGCCCTCGCCAAGGCGGGTTTCCACGCCGTGGCGCCGGACCAGCGCGGCTACGGCCAGACCGACCGGCCCGAGCCGGTCGAGGCGTACGACATTTTCAGGCTCGTGGGAGACATCGTCGGGCTGGTCCAGGCCCTGGGCGAGGAGCGGGCCGTCGTCGCGGGCCACGACTGGGGAGCGCCCGTGGCATGGCACTGCGGCCTGCTCCGGCCGGACATCTTCCGGGCCGTGGTCCTGCTGAGCGTTCCCTTCCTTCCCCGCAGCGCTTCTGACATCCGGCCCACCGAGGCGATGAGGTTCCTGGCCGGCGAGGACAACGAATTCTACCAGCTTTACTTCCAGGAGCCCGGCAAGGCCGAAGCGGAACTCGAGGCGGACCCGCGCAAAACCATGCGGATGTTTCTCTACTCCGCTTCCGGGGACCCGCCACCCGAGAAGCGATGGAGATTTCTGTTTCCCAAATCCCAGAAATTTCTTGATACGGCGACGGATCCCGAAACGCTCCCTGCCTGGCTGACCGAGGAAGATCTCGATGTATTCGCACGGGAATTTGCGCGCACGGGCTTCCGGGGAGGGCTCAACTGGTACCGGAACATCGACCGCATGTGGGAACTCGGCGGGTTCCTCAATGGCGCCAAGCTTCTCCAACCCGCGCTTTTCGTGGCCGGCCAGGCGGATGGCGTCATCACGATGTACCGACAGGCCTATGACTCGTTGGAGCAGAACGTTCCCAATCTCACGAAGAAAGTCCTCATCCCCGGAGCGGGCCATTGGATCCAGCAGGAAAGGCCCGAAGCCGTAAACCAACTTCTCGTCGAATTTCTCCAGAGCCTGCCCCAGCGTTAGGAGCCCGTTCCATACACGGCGCGCCTCGCTCCGGTCCCCTCGCCTCCGGTCCCTGGACAGGCTCGGCGCAAATGCGCTATGGTTCCTCGACTCGCGACAGCCAAACCCGGGAAAGACCGGAGCGTACCTCATGGATCGATCCTCTGCGCAGGCGGAAGAGGCTTCCCATCCTTCTGGCGGGCTCGGCCTCGGGCTGCGCGCACACGTCGTGCTCGCCGTGCTTTTTCTCATCTACATGTCCGATTACGTGGTCCGGTACGTTCTTTCGGGCATGATCGATTTTATCAAGCAGGACTGGCACATCACGGACGCCCAGGCCGGGTCCCTGATGAGCGTGGTGCTGCTGTTCATCACGGTTTTCACCATTCCCGCCTCGATCCTCATCGACAGGTGGAGCCGGCGGAAGATGATCTCCCTCATGGTCTTTTTCTGGACCCTGGCCACCCTAGGATGCGCCCTGGCGAAGAATTATACGCAGCTTCTGGTGGCCCGGGCCTTTCTCGGCATCGGCGAGGCCGGCTACGCGCCCGCCGGAACCGCCATGCTGGCCGCCGTGTATTCGGAGCAGCGGCGGGCCAAGGTCATGGGAATCTGGAACGTCTCGATTCCCGTGGGCGTTCTGGTCGGGCTTCTCGCGGGCGGCTGGGTCGCCAGAACGTGGGGCTGGTCCAAGGCGTTCGCCCTTGTCGCGCTGCCCGGGTTCGCTCTCGCTCTGGCCGCCTGGTTCCTTCCGGATTACAGGACAGTGCACGCCGAGGAGTCCACGGTGGGCGTCCGGGATCTCAAGGCGTTCTTCGCAAAGGCCGCCCGTGTGCTGAGCGTGCCTTCCCTTGCGCTCACCTACCTCGGGTTCGCGATGAACGTGGCCACGACGACGGCGCTCATGACCTGGCTGCCCACCTATTTCGAGCGCACGGGCTTGGCCGAGCAAGGCAGGGGAAGTCTTTACGCTCTGCCTGTGTTCGCCCTGGTCCTGGTGGGCGCTCCGCTGGGAGGATTTCTTTCTGACGCATGGCGCCGCAGGCGACAGGAAGCCCGCCTTCTGTTCCCGGCCCTCTCCTCGCTGGCGGCCGGAGCCGTCCTGCTCGCGGCCCTCCTCTGCGAGGCGAACCCGCTGCAGGTGGCGGTCCTTGCGGTCTTCGGCATCGCGGCTTCCTGCTACATCGCGCCCGCCGTATCGGCCACACAGGATCTCGTGCATCCGGGCCTGAGAGCCTTCAGTTACGGCATGTGCGTGATCGTCCAGCACCTCTGCGGCGACGCATGGTCCCCCTGGCTCGTGGGCGCCCTGAGCGACCGCATCGGTCTTTCCGGGGCCCTGCTGACCCTGCCGGCCCTCGCCGTGTTCGCTTTCGCTTGCTTCTGGGGTGCGAGCCGCTTTTACAACCGGGATCTGGAAAAGGTCGAACGGGTCGAACTCGAAGCCGAGTGAGCCATCCTGGGTCCGAGGTCAGACCCTTGTTCCACAAGACGGCAAGAAGAATCGCTGCAAAGCCGCCTCTTCTGTTGCTAAAGGAGGTAGACGAATGAGCGACAGGGTCAAACCGCCGAAGGAATGGCCCAAGACGGGCGTCGTCACCGTGCGATACGAGAACGAGGTGCAGGACGTTTACGCCTGCCGCTACGGCAGCCTGACGGAACTCGCCAAGGAGGGGGTCGCCAAGTTCGGCGACCGACAGATGTGGTACTTTCCGGACTTTGATCTCCGATGGACTTACAACCAGTTCGACGAGATCGTCAACAACGTGGCTTACAGCCTCTACGAGGACTACGGAGTCCGCAAGGGCGACCGGGTGGCTGTGATGGCCACCAACATCCCCGAAGCCTTCGTGAGTTATCTGGCCCTGTCCCAGATCGGCGCCGTCTCGGTCATCATCAATGCGCGGCTCGCCGCGGAGGAGGCAGAACGCCAGTTCGAGGATTCGGGTTGCACGGCCGCCATCATCGAGGGATCCCTGTGGGAGCGCATGAAGGCGATTCCGGACAAGATTCCCACCCTCCGGAACGTGTTCGTGACTGGAAAAGAAGGCGGCGGGCGCGCTCTTCCCTTTTCCTCCTTGATGGAAAAGAAAGCGCCCCGGGAGATCCTCGTCGATGTCTCCGAGCGGGACGTCTGCAGCCTGATTTACACCTCGGGCACGACGGGCAGGCCCAAGGGCACGATCACCCTCCACCGTGCCGTAGTCAACAACGCGATGCACTGCCTCCGGCTGCCGGAGGATGTTTATCGCACCGGAGAGCGACCCGAGGACATCCGGCAGCTCATCGTGACTCCTTTCTTCCACGTGACCACCCTTCACACGCTCATCAACAACACCCTGCTCGGGGCGCCCTCGGTCGTGCTCACCACCTTCAAGGCGGACCAGGCCATTCGCGTGATGATCGAGGAGCGGGTGGCCTCCCTGCCGATCGTCACGGCCATGTACTGGCTCTTCAAGCTGCAGCCCCGGTACCCGGAACTCGTCAAGACCGGCGCACTCCGGTACATCAGCCAGGGCGGCTCCCCCATGCCCCCGGAGATGTGCACCCAGCTCGCCGAGGAGTTCCCGAACGCAAAGATCGCAAACGGGTACGGCTTCACCGAAGGGGCCTCTCTCGGCTGGCTTCTCCTCATGGCTGGAGACTGGAACGAGATGCTTGCCAAGCCTGGCTCGGTGGGCGGCACCCTGGGCAACAGCCGAATGCGCATCGTGGACGCACAACTGCGGGACGTGCCCCGGGGACAGCCGGGGGAAATCCTGGCCTCGAGTCCGGGCATCAGCCCCGGATACTGGAACCTGCCCCAGGAGACCCGGGAAGCCTTCTTCTCCGACGCTGAGGGGCGGAGGTGGTTCCGGTCCGGCGACGTCGGGTACATGGACGAAGACGGATACACCTTCATCGTGGACCGGATCAAGAGCATGATCTGCCGGGGCGGCGAAAACGTCTATTGCGTTGAGCTGGAGAACCTGCTCTGCCAGCACCCCAAGATCCTGGAAGCGGGCGTCGTAGGCGTGCCGGACAATGTGCTGGGAGAGAAGATTAAGGCCGTCGTGTGGCCCATCCCCGGGGAGACGCTGACCGCCGAAGAGGTCAAGGAATTCTGCAGAGGGCGGATTGCGGACTACAAGGTCCCGGACTACGTTGTCTTTACCCAAATGCCTCTTCCGCGCAATCCGGGCGGGAAAATCCTCAAGGCAGAGCTTAAAAAGATAGAGTGAGCCCAAAGTCCGGAGAAACCGAACGGAAAGGATAAGGTCTCACTTCCCGAAGGGGACCGGCCGCACGGCAGGCGCAGCGGCCTGGCTCTTGCCGAACGGGAAGAGCGAATTGAGTCCGGAGAAGTCCGGGGTCCGGTTGAGTCCCTGATTGCCACAATCCTTCTGAAAGCCCGCCAGGGCAAATCTTCCGGCAGGCCCATTGCACTTCGGCTGAACGAGGTCTACCGGACACAGTTGTTGTTTGTTCTTCTTGCCGGTCTCAAGGACCCACGGCCACACCGAGAAGCGCCCCGACCTCTCGGGCAAGGAGCGGAAGAATCTCTCCGGTCCTGCCCTGGAGAAACACGTCGGTGTACCGGTCCGTGTAGAGGCTCTTTTCCCGGTTCACCTCCACAAGGAGGGCGCCGTATTCTTTGGCCAGAACCGGAATCCGGTTGACCGGCGCGATCGCGCCGTGCGAGCCCGCCACGAGCAGGATGTGCGCGTTCATCGCCAGGACGCTAGAGGCAGCGAAGGCCTCAACGTTGACTTCGTCTCCGAAAAGCGGCACTTCCGGCTTGAGCACGTACCCGCACCCGCAGCGAGGGGGGATGGGACCGTCCCGCACCTCCTCCCAGTGCTTTTTCGCCTCGCAGCGCATGCAATGGAGCCGGAAGATATTGCCGTGGAATTCGATCACGTTTTCCGAGCCGGCCTTCTGGTGAAGGCCCTCCACGTTCTGCGTGATGATGGCCGCCATGCGGCCCAGCCGGCCGAGCCGGGCCAAGGCCTTGTGTCCCTCGTTGGGCTGAGCCTTTTCCATCACCCGGATCGCCTGACTGAAGAACGCCCAGACTCTTTCGGGATGCTTTTCGAAAGCCTCCCGGTTGTCGATTTCCACCTCGAACGTCGCCGGGTCGAACCCTTCCCAGAACTCGCCCATGGTCCGAAAATCCGGGATGCCGCTCTCGGTTGAAATGCCGGCGCCCGTAAAGCCGATCACCACCCTGGCATCCACGATGGCCCTTGCGGCTTTTTCGATCCTCGCCTGTAGATCCCTGCTCTGCTGCTCCACGGCCTCCTCCGTGGGGCCCTCAACCACCCCTGGACGGTGCCACCAGAAGCGTGCTCACACCAGCGGATCCCAGCCGATGTACTCGGGCGAGGTATCCAGCGGGGCGAAGTGGGACTTGAGCGTCTGCTCGAGCATTTGCTCCAGATCCTCGACGCGCCATCCGTCGGACTTGTGGAGGCTTCTCAGAATGCGGGGCTGGGAAAAGAGAAAAATCTCCTTGCCGCGCACGCCGAAAACCTGGCCCGAAATGCCCGCGGCCGCATCGCCCGCCAGAAATACCGCCAGAGGGGCCACGTCGGCTGGCGACATCTTCTTGAGTTTTTCCACCCGTTTCTTTTGCGCCTCGGTCTCTGTGGGAATCGTGGCGATCAGCCGTGTCCAGGCAAAGGGAGCGATGCAGTTCGACGTGACGTTGTAACGCTTCATGTCCAGAGCCGTGATCTTGCTCAGGGCCACGATGCCCAGCTTGGCCGCTCCGTAATTGGCCTGCCCCACGTTTCCGATCAGGCCGCTCGTGGACGTGAAGTTCACGAACCTGCCCCAGTTCTGCTCGCGCATGTGGGGCGCAGCGGCCCGGATGCAGTTGAAGGTGCCCTTCAGATGCACCCCGATCACGGCGTCCCACTCCTCTTCGCTCATCTTGAAGATCATGCGGTCTCGAACGATCCCTGCGTTGTTCACCACGATGTCGATCCGGCCGAAGTGGTCCAGGGCGGTCTGGATGATCCGATGGGCCCCGTCCCAGGAGGCGACCGAATCCGGATTGCTCACCGCCTGGCCTCCGGCCGCCCGGATCTCGGAAGCCACCTGTTCCGCCACCCCCTTGTCTTGGCCCTCGCCTCGGTCCGAACCGCCGAGATCGTTCACCACGACCCGAGCCCCTTCCCGGGCCATGAGAAGAGCGATCTCCCGGCCGATCCCCCGGCCCGCGCCGGTCACGACAGCGACTTTGCCTTCCAGGTATCCCATGGCCCGGTCTCCTCCTCGTTTCTTGTTGCGGATCCCCCGGGTTCCCGCCTTCTGGCCGGCCCCGGGCCGATCGTTTTCAGCGACTTACGCAGCGGTCCTCGTGGGCAGCTCAGCCTCGAACTCACCCGTGACCTTGGTTTCCCCCTTCTGGTTCTTCGCCTCCACTTGGCAAGTGACGATTCCCCTGCCCCGTTCGCTTCGCTTGCCCGTGACTCGGCCCGATACCGTGATGACGTCCCCGGGCCGGGTGATCCCGCTGAAGCGAACCTTGAACTTCCGCAGACTTCGGTCCGGCACCCAGCGCGTTATGGCCTGGGCCACGAAGGCCATGATCAGCATGCCGTGGGCGATCACGCCTCCCAGGCCTGCCTGTTCTGCCACGCGGTGGACCGTATGGATCGGATTGAAGTCGCCCGACGCGCCGGCATAGCGCACGAGCTGCACCTCGGTGACCGGATCCTTGACCAGCTCGGGGATCGGGTCCCCCACCGCCACGTCCTCGAAGAAAGGTTCAGCCTTCATCCTGCCCTCCTCAACTTCTCACAACCGTTGTCGATCGGCAGACGGCAACGGTCTGGTCTTTTCGCTTGTAAGCCTTCTCCACCACGATGAACGTCATGGGGCCGCTCTTGCCCTCTTTTTCGTAAACGTCCGTAACCCGCGCGGTCGCCTCGATCTCGTCTCCCGGATGGATCGGCGAGAAGTATTCGTACCCCTGCTCGCCATGGAGCACCTTGAGAGGATCGATCTCGAGCTCCCGGCATCGAGTCTCGAAATCCGGCCCGGCCCAGTTGTCCATGACGGTGAGAAAGGTGGGCGGCGCGATCACGTCCGGGTAGCCTGCCCGACGGGCCGCATCGGGATCCGTGTACACCGGATTGTCGTCTCCGACGGCCCGGACGAACTCCCGGATCTTTCCTCTTTCGACCGTGAAGCGGTGTGGAGCGAACTCGTAGCCGATCCTGGCCATGACAGGTCCTCCTTTCCCCTTGCAACCGGTGCCTAGGCCTCGCGCCGAATCACCAACGCGCAGGTCACGCCGCCTCCGCCGCAGATGGCGGCCACGCCGAATTCCTCGTCCCGGCGCTTGAGCGCATGATAGAGCGTGACAACGATTCGAGCGCCGCTGCAGCCCGTTGGGTGCCCCAGCGCGATCGCTCCTCCGTGAACGTTGAGTTTTTCCCGATCCCACCGAAGGACGCGCTCGTTGGCCAAAACCTGGGCGGCGAACGCCTCGTTCACCTCGATGAGATCCATGTCGCCGAGCGTCATCCCCGCATCCCGCAGCGCCATTGGGATGCTCACGGCCGGACCCTCTCCCATGACAGCGTTCTCCACGGCAGCGGACGCACAGCCCCAGAGAGAAAAAAGGGGCTGGAGCCCCAGGCTTTTCGCCTTCTCCCGGCTGGTCAAGACGATCGCGCTGGCCCCGTCGGTCATGCCGCACGCGTTGCCCGCCGTGACCGAGCCGCCCTTCTTGAAGGCCGGCTTGAGGGCAGCGAGTTTTTCGAGGGTCGAATCCCTGCGAATGGATTCGTCCTTGGCAAACCGGCACGCCGGCCGGCTTCCCGCCGCCGGGACCTCCACGGGCGTGATTTCGTCGTCGAACCATCCCTCGTCCTGGGCCCGGGCGGCCTTCCGATGGCTCTCAAGAGCATAGGCGTCCATCTCCTGGCGGCCGATCTTGTATTTTTCCACCAGGTTCTCCGCCGTCATACCCATGCCGTAGCCCACGATCGGGTCGACTGAATCGCTCCAACCGTCCTGGAGCGTCTTGTCCCCCATCCGAAACCCTTCCCACCTGACCCCTTTGAGAAGATACGGGATTGTGCTCATGCTCTCCATGCCCCCGGCCAGAACGATCACGGCGTTTCCAAGCCGGATCGCCTGGGACGCCAGGATCATGGCTTTCATCGAGGACGGACAAGCGTCGTTGACCGTCGTTGCGTGGACCGATACCGGAATGCCGGCAAGCAAGGCAGCGGTGCGGGCCGGGTTTGGACCGTGGCCGGCCTGACGGGTGTTGCCAAAGAAAACCTCCTCAATTGCGGCTGCCTCGATCCCGGCCCTCCGCACGGCTTCCTGAATGGCGAACCGGCCGATTTCGTAGACGGACATGTCCCGCAGGGTTCCGCCAAAACTTCCCATGGGCGTCCGGGCGCAGCCGATCGCTACGACGTCTTTCAACTCCATGGCCTTACCATGCTCCCTTTCTCTCGTCCTCCGGGGCCTCCCTCCGGGCGTTCTCCGGTCCCGGCTGCGGTCCGAACTCTGATTCGAGGTATAGGACGACCTCCCGGACCAGGGAGCCTCGGAACACGCGCCTCACTCCCATCGCGACAAGAGGCTGCTCATCCTCAGCAGGCAGGACGCCTCCCACGAGCAGAGGCAGGCGGTCGAGGCCGCGATCCCGCAGGGCCTCGAGGATCTTGGGCGTGAGCGAAAGGTGCTCGCCCGAGAGAAAACTCACGCCCACCACGTCCACGTCCTCCTCGAGGGCTGCTTGCGCTACAGCCTCGGGCGTGTTGTACAGCCCCAGGTAGATCACTTCGAATCCGTACTCCCGAAGCAGGGCTGCCAAGACCTTGACGCCGCGGTCATGGCCGTCCAAGCCCACCTTGGCCAGCAGAATCCGGACCGGGCGAACCGCTCGAACAATCTCTCCCTCGCTACGGGCCATGGCGTCACTCCTGAAGGTACTCCGGCAGGATCTCCCGCACGTAGTCCCTCCCGCTCACCCGGCTTGCCGCCAGGATGCCCGCGTGCACGGCCGCATCGTTCGCCGCCATGGAGCACTCCGTCGTGTCCGAGGCGAAATACAGTCCCTCCACCCAGGGGCACTTGGCTCTGGGCCGAGCGTCGCCCACCTGGCCCGGAGCCTGTGCCACAGGAATCAGACTGTCCGTGACGGTATACAAACTCCAGACAAGGGCCCGCCTGAACCCAGGATAACGATCTTCAAGAAAGTTCTTCATCTTCCAGTAGGCGGTCTCGACCAGAGCTGGATTTCGGGTTTCGCGGTCTGTGAGAGAAACGTAGGCATCCACAAGCTGACTCCCCCGGGGCGCCCGGCTGGGATCCATGCTTGAGGAGGCCCAGAAGCCCATCCGGACATCTCCTTCGAATCCGTCTTCCCTTCCGGCCACAGCCGGCACGAAGGTCAGATGTTCGGAGATCACCTCGCGGCTCAGCCCGAAGTACACGAGGCCTGCGCCAGCCCGCCAGAACCCGCGGACACGCCTGACAAAACTCACCGGGAAATGCCGTTCCGGCAAGTAATCGAACATCTCCTGCACGATTCCGGAACTGACCACGATCGGGCAGTCGATTCTTTCCAGCATCCCGTCGATCTCGGCCAGAACCCCTTTTACCTTCCCGCCCTCGATCAGCACTTCTTTCACCGGCGCTCCGGTGAGCACGGTTCCTCCGTTGTCCCGGATCACCTCGCAAAACTTTCCAGGCACCTGCCCGAAGCCCGGCGCGCCGACCGTGGAACAGCCTCCGAAAGAAAAGCGCTTGCCGGCGCGGGCCACAGCCCGGTTCATCAGGATGTTATCTCCGGCCGAGATCGTCCACGGATAGTTCAGAGTGCAATTCATGGTCGCGTTGACGTAATGAAACTCTTTTGCAGCCTCGTTGGCCGTCTGCCCTTCCATCCACTCCTGAAGGCTCACATGATCCAGAGCGTGGGCCTCTCGTGCGGACATTTTCACCATGAGGCGGTTGATCCTTCCAACCTCCCGCCGGCCCTCGTCGTCCATCCAGGGGAATTGCCCCCCTTTCTCTGAGCCCTGCTCAAACCGGTACAAATTGCCCTTGTGCCACCAGCCGGCGCTCAGGGCCGGATGAAGGTCGAGGGACTTCCCCAGAAAGGAGAGACAGGTGGCTGTTCGCCCCTTTTCGGTCATGGGCAGCACGTGGATGCCAGCCTCAAAGCAGAAGCCCTCGAGGATTCCGCTCCGAAACAATTCCTCCAAGGGTGGCTCGGACTTGACGTACCGCGTGTGCGCCGCCTCGGCAAGCAGGGACAAATAGACATCAGGATCCTCCCTGCCCCCTTCGAATGAAATGTCCCGGCCGCCGATCCGGGGCGCCTTTTCCAAAACGAGCACCTTCATGCCCTCTCGGGCCGCAAGGATCGCGCCCGCCGTGGATCCGCCCGCGCCCGCGCCGATCACGATCACGTCGAATCGCTCGCTCGGCATTTCCCTTCCTCCGTCTCGGGATCCCCGTCTTGGCTCAGACCCGCGGCGCCACCCGGCCAGCCGAACCCGGAATCCTTAGAAGAACGGATGGGCCAGCGTTCCAAGCGGATCGTATGGCTCGCCCATGGCGATGCGCACCGTGCCGAGGATTTCGGCCAGAGTCGCCTGTTCCGCCGCTGCCTCGATCATGGCAGGGATGAGGTTTTCTTTTTCCCCTGACTCTGCCCTCGAACGGAGTTCCCTCAGGCGAGCCTTGACCTTGCCCTCGTCACGCCTCGCCTTGAACTGCCGGACCCTCTCGATCTGCCGCTGTTGGGATTCCGGCCGGACCCGATGCGCCCTGGGCTGCGCCGCATCCTCGGTCCCCTCGAATCGATTGAGACCAACGACGACCCGTTGCCCCCCCTCGATCTCCCTCTGGACCCGCAGGGCCGCCTCCTCCATCTGGACGTCGATCCAGCCAGTCTCCAGGGCTCGGGCCATGCCCCCCCGGGCCTCGATCTCGCCCAGAATCGAAAGGATCTCCTCTTCGATCCTCCTGGTGAGGGACTCGATGAAATAGCTTCCGCCCAGAGGATCCGCCACACGCGCCACGCCGGTCTCGTAGGCCAGAATCTGCTGGGTACGCAGAGCCAAGCGCACCGAGGCCTCTGTGGGCAGAGCGATGGGTTCGTCGTAGGAGCAGCAGTGCAGGGATTGCACGCCCGCCAACACAGCGGCCATGGCTTCGTAGGCGACCCGCACAATGTTGTTCAAAGGCTCGCGGGCCACAAGAGAACAGCCGGCCGTGTGCACGCCAAAACGGAACTTGAGAGACTCAGGGTTTTTCGCCCCGTAGCGGTCCCTTAGCCGCTTGGCCCAGAGCCTGCGTGCCGCCCGAAGTTTTGCGATTTCTTCGAAAAAGTCGATGTGAGCAGAGCAGTAGAAGGCAAAGCGGGGAGCGAAATCGTCGATTGAAAGCCCCCTTTCCAGGGCGGCTTGAATGTACATATCGGCCAGGGCGAAGCCAAAGGCGATCTCCTGGGCCGCGCCAATCCCCTGCTCGCGCAGATCGTAAAGGTTCACGTTGATCGGATACCACCTGGGCATGTTCCGGGTGCAATACTCGATCACGTCCACCGCGGTTTTCAGAGCCAGCCGGACGGGCGAGGAAATTCGGAATCCGGCCCAACGACAATGAATCGGGTCGTTCTGGGTCGTACCGGCGAGATCGGCCGGCTTCAGGCCGAGGCTCCGGGCCACGGCGATGTACTGCGCAAGGGCGACCGGCGTCTGGGTCGAGGAGGCGATGAGAGACATGCTCACACGTTCGACGGGAATGCCGTCCAGAAGGCGTTCCATGTCCTCGATCGTGCACATGGGGACTCCTTGGAGGCCCACTTCGCCCTCGGCCCTGGGATGGTCCGAATCCAGGCCCAGGATGCTCGGGTTATCCGGGATCACGTTGAGGCCGCTGGCCCCCTGTCCGAGCAGAAACTTGAGACGGGCGTTGGTCTCCTCGGGCGTGCCGAACCCCGTAACCTCCCGCTGGGTCCAGTAGCGGCCCCGGTACATGTCGCGGTGAATCCCCCGGGTGAAGGGAAATTCTCCGGGGTCAGCAATTTCCGTCTCGTAACGAATCGCGGCTGTATCGGCAGGACGGTAAAAATTCTCCAGCTGCAGCCCGGACCACGTCTTGAGATCCGAGGCCCTTCCTCGATAGGACTCTGCGGATCCTTCGCTTCTCTTTTCACGACCCATCGCAAAGCTCTTGACACGCCGGAGGCGCGCCGCGCCGGCCGGGTTCTCTGGGCTCAACCTCTCCGAAGTCCTCCGCTTCAGGAGCCCGTGAAAACAGGAGGACGCTTCTCCAGAAAAGCCGCAACGCCCTCTCGGGCGTCCCTCGTTCCCAGAAGGGCTTCGAGCCCCGCCATTTCCAGGGCCAACCCTTCCTCGAGGGAGCTGTCCATGCCCCGCCGGATACAATCTTTGACCACGGCGACGGCCTCAGCCGCGCACGAATGGAAGGCTGACGCATACCGCAAGCTTTCCTCGAGCAGGGAGGAAGCAGGAACCACCCGGTCGACAAGTCCGATTGCGAGGGCCGACGCCGGATCCAGAAGGTTCCCTGTAAAAATGAGATCCTTGGCCCGGGTGACGCCCACGAGGCGGCTCAGCCTTTGCGTGCCGCCGGCTCCGGGGAGCAATCCCACCCGAACCTCGGGAAGACCGAGCCGGCCACGGCCTTCCGACATGAAGCGGAAATCGCAGGCCAAGGCCAGCTCAAGCCCTCCACCCAGGGCATGACCGTTGATCGCGGCGAGTACCGGGAAAGGCAGGGCCGCCACGGCCTGGATGACTTCCTGAAGCCGCCGGTTGAAATGAACCATCTGGCCGACAAGATCGGGACCTTCCATGTACTGACGGATCATGCGCAGATCAGCGCCTGCCGAGAAGACATCCGTCAGGCGGCTCGTCAAGATCAGGCACCGGACCTCGGAACGGTCGCGGCCGAGAGAGGAGATGGCGCGGCCGAGCTCCTCGACGACTTCCAGGTTGATGCCGTTCACGGGCGGCGCATTCAAGTAAAGAATCCGGGTCCTTCCGTGCGCCTCGAACTCAAGGAAACGGAACTCCCTTTCGGCTGCCGATACCATGCTTTCTGTCTCCCCCCGTCCGCCCTTTCGACAGGCTTAGTACTTTTTCATTAGGCTTCGGGCGATCTGGACCCGCTGGATCTGGTTGGTCCCCTCGATGATCTGCGTGGCCTTGGCGTCGCGCATCATCCGCTCGACAGGGTACTCCCGGGTGTACCCATATCCGCCGAGCACCTGCACGGCGTCGGTCGTGACCCGCATGGCCGTATCCGAGGCGAAGCACTTGGCGATCGATGCAAGGTAGGTCTGGTCCGTCATGCCCTCCTCTACTCCCACCGCCACCCGATCAATCAAAGCCCGGGCGCACTCGACTTGGACGGCCATGTCGGCGAGCAGAAACGATACGCCCTGGAAATCGCAGATGGGCCTGCCGAACTGCTCCCGCTGCTTCGCGTAGGCCACAGCCGCCTCCATGGCCGCCTGCGCGATGCCCAGGGACATGGAGGCGATAAGGACCCGGGTTTCGGTCAGGGACCGGAGGACAATTTCCCAGCCCCTGCCTTCCTCCCCAAGTCGGTTTTCCTTAGGAAGGCGCATGTCTTCGAAGAGAAGGTCCCGAGTGGGAGAGCCCCTGAGGCCCATCTTGTTTTCGGCCTTTCCGACCACGAGCCCCGGCGTGTTCTTTTCAGCCAGGAAGGCCGTGATTCCCTCGCGGCGCAGGGAGGGATTCACGGTGGCGAAAAACACGTAGAGATCTGTAAGCCCGGCGTTCGAGATAAAGCACTTGCGGCCGTTCACAATGTAACCGCCCTCCGGGGAACCCGCGGCCCGCGTCCGCAGCGCGAAAGCGTCCGAGCCAGCACCCGGTTCGGTCAGCGCGAACCCCACGAGATAGTCCCCCCGGCCGACCTTGGGAAGGTACCGCTCCCTCTGAGCCTCGTCCGCGCCGTTGAGAAAGCATCCGAGTCCGGCCTGGTGGTGGGTGACCGTGATTGCGCTGGAGCCGTCGACCCGGGCGATCTCCTCCACCACGATGCACAAAGAGGTGAAATCCACCGGCACGCCGCCGTAGGCGGCGGGCACCCGCATCTTGAAAAGGCCCTGCCGCACGAGGGCCTCGTGCACGTCCCAAGGATACTGGCCGGTTTCGTCCGCTTCGGCCGCCCGGGGCGCAACTTTCTCGGCGCAGAACCTTCGGATGGTCTCACGGAGAATCCGGTGCTCTTCCGTTCTGTCGGTGTCGGCCATGGAACTCTCTCCGGCCTGCTCCTCTTGCTTGAAGCCCAGTCTGCCGCCCGGCCAGGACGCGAGCCTGGGGTCAGGACCGAAAGGGCTTGAAGTCAGGCGGACGTTTTTCGAGAAAGGCCCGCCGGCCCTCCAGGGCTTCATCGGTTGCGTAGTACTGCCAGAGGGCTTCGCCCGCAAACCGCTGAAGCCCGTAAATCCAATCGCTGGCCATGTTCATGGCCATCTTGACATAACTGAGTGCCGTGGGGCTCTTGGCGAGGATTTCCCGGCACCATCCGTCCACTTCGCCAGCCAGATCCGACGCCGGAACGACCTTGTTGACCAGGCCCATCTCGAGCGCTTCCTGGGCCGTATAGGTCCGGCACAGGAACCACATCTCCCGGGCCTTTTTTTCGCCGATCACTCGGGCGAGGTAAGCGGCTCCAAAGCCCGCATCGAAACTGCCGACCCGCGGGCCTACCTGAGCGAACTTCGCGTTCTCGGAAGCGATGGTGAGATCGCAAAGCACGTGCAGGATATGCCCGCCTCCAACGGCCCAACCGTTGACCGCGGCGATCACGGGCTTGCGGCACATCCGGATGAGCCGCTCGACCTCGAAGATCTTCTTGAGCCCCGTACTGTATCCAGCGCGGCCTTCTCCGGCGTCGGCCGAGTCGCCGCCCGTGCAGAAGGCCTTTTCGCCCGCGCCCGTGATCACGACAACTCCCACAGAGGCATCTTCAGAAGCATCCTGCAAGGCCTGAATCATTTCCTCCAGCGTGAGGGTTCTCAGGGCGTTGCCCCGCTCGGGCCGGTTGATGGTGAGCCTTGCGACGCCGTCCCGCTTCTCGTACAAGATGTCCTGGAAAGGCATCGGTATCCTCTCCTTTGGCCACAGGCTGGCCGGTTGGCGCTCCTTACGGGTTTCGTAGCAAAGCCAATTCGCCACTGTCAAGAAATGTTTTCCGGGATCAGCGCCTCCTGGCCTATAAAAGCCGGAAGAGACAAGAGGGTCATCTGGACAAGCGCTTCGGGGCTGCTGTAGGATTCCATTCGCCGCTCGGCATTCCACCGGGGTTCCAGCCTCGAGGACCGTTGGAAAGGAGGATCGAAATGAGCGCCCAAAGCGGTTCGTCGGCGATGACGGAAAAGATGGCGGGCTTCTGCAAGAACGTGTGCCCTGTTTGCAGGAGCGCGCGCAAGAACCAACAGGGGGCCGCCTACTGGTTCGTCAAGAACATCGACTCCAAGATTTGCCCTTTTTGCAAGGCCTACGAGAAAGTTTACGGACGCAAGGCCTACGAGCCGGCCGAATAAGGCGGGCTCATCCTTTCGTTCGTTTCGGCTCGACAACATCGAGACCTTTGAAGTAGGACCGAAAGAAGCCCCGGTCCCGAGTAAGAAGCACATCTGCACGATTCTGGGCGTGGACACCGATGAGGAAGTCGGCCCAGGTATTCTTCAAGAAGCCTCTGGGAAACCTCCCCATACAGGGGGGCGTCCAGCAGAATATCGAGGACGATGGAGCTGTCGACCGCCGATCGCCGAAACCCGTCGGAGCACGTCAGAAGGACAAAGAGACGGTTGGAGCCGAATGGAAACGGAACCTTTCAGACGTTCAACCCTCGTTGGAACCCGCAGCCTGAGTCTCTGCGGGCCCGCGGATCACCTGGATGCCGGTGATCTTGCCTTTCTTGCGGATCACGATGACGTCCCGGATCGTGTCGCACGTGGACTTCTCGGGGCAGGTCTCGCAGTTGAGTTCCTCGCACTCGTACGTGCCGTCTTGTGAGCGGGTGAGCTTCCGGATCGAAAGGCTCTTCCCCTGGGCCTCCCGGGCGATCGTCGCCAGTTCCTCGACGTCCGCCTTCGACGAGGTGACGAACAGAACCTCCACCGCCTCCAGAAGGGGAAACTGCATCTTGTAGTGAGCCATGAGGGCCCGGCCCAGGGTCTCAAAGCGAAATCCCTTGGCCGCCGCACCCCGGCTCACCCGGCTCCAGACCTTTCGCGGCAAATACCGGATCATGTACCCTTCGAGACGGTGGGAAAGGTCACTCGCCCTCTCGAGTCGCGGCAGATCCTTCTCTTCGAGCCGGCTTGCCCCTACCAGGATCACCTGGCCGAACGGAAGGGACTGCCCGGCTGCCTCCGGGATATCGGGCCCGATCCAGGTGACGACGCCGTCGCGGACCAGCTCGGCCTGTGGCGTCCAAAGAACCATGGATGCCGAACCCTGGATCGGGTTTCCCAGCTCGACGAAAGTTTCCTCCTTGAGGATCACGAAAGGGCGCGGAGTTGAGTTGAACGGCACGGGCAAGCAGGCCAGGAGCTCTTCCTCGGATCCCTGGCAGCGGGCGGTGCCGAGAGGAGCGCTTCCGGCCCGCGACCGGGCCTTCAGGAACGAGCGCACCGCGAGAATCTGTTCGTCGAAATGAGCCACGGCATCTCCCGGCTCGGCACCCCTTCGCCAAATCTATTTGTAAGGGAGAACCTGGGTTTCCAGAAACTCCGCGACCGTGTTGTGGATCGTTTCGATGGAAGCAGGCCTCGGATCCATGGGGTCGAACTCCACCAGGCAAAGGGGTTTCCCCCGCTCTTTGCAGGCTTCCCGGATGAACCCGTGGGTGGCCTGCCCATGCTTGCACTGGATGAGAGCCGGCACAATCACCGCGTCCACGTTCCAGTTTTCCATGGCATGGATGAAATCATCCATGAAGAACTCGTGGGGTCCCCGGTATTGCCGAGCCATGCAAATATTCATCATCTTCCAGGCATAATCGCGCACAATGGTTTCGGGGGTCTTCGTGTCGATCAAGCCCATGGTGGCGTGACCGAAGAACGTCAGGGCCGTCACGGCGCCGAACTCGTCCTCCAGCCAGTCATGGATGCCCACATCGTAGAACGGGTCAGGATTGTACATAAGAAGCCGAATCTTTTCATCCGCCACAGCGCCCTTGCCCTGGGACGCGAGCTTCTTGGAGTCCTCCAGGATGGCCTTGCAGACGTCTCGCGCATAAGGGGTCCCGGAAGCGACCGTAAGCAGCAGGAACTGATAAAAGCCCAGCTTGCCGGGATGGGGGCACGGAGAGAGCTTTCGCATCTCGTTCTCTTCGATGAAAAGCTCCACCGACTCGTTGGCCAGCTTGATGTGTTCCCTGCACTTGTCCCAGTCCATCCGGGTCTTGCAGACCTCCTCAATCGTGCGGATCATTTTCCAGATATGGTGCTGGTAAAGCTCGATCCCCCGGTCGTCCTGCCAATAGGGCATGTCCGCCTGAAAGACCGGCGCGTCGATGAGCTTGCCCAGAATTTGATAGGCTGTGATAGCCGAGTCACAAGGCGATGTGGGCGCACAGGCGATGGCCACAGGTGGCATGATTTCTTCCAGAACGCACCCGAGCATGCCTTTGTCCGCTGGACATACGTCGGGGGGAAGTCCCGCGTTCTCCGCCGCGTCGACGTATGGGGTGAGCCCTTCCGGGTCCAGAACCGGCAAAAAGCCGCAAAGGGTTTCGGTCATCCAGGTGTGAACATTCGGAAACCCGTGGAAGATCTCCGGGAAGAAAAGAAACTCGTGCCAGATGATCTTCTTGCCCTGCTCCACGGCCGAGAACAGATCGCGGATGTACACGTCGACGGCCTTCATGACCTCGATGGGCCCCGCCTCCCTCGGGTCGCCGATGGCCTGCATGGCCTCGACCATGTTCTGGATGGCCGCCAGGTTGTCGTTGAAAACCGTCTGAAACTTCTCCGGATTGAACGAGATGGCTCCGGCCATTTCCAAATCCCTCCTATTGCCTATTCCATGCTTTCGAGGAACGCCTGGACCCGGGTCTTGAGCTGGCCGGTTCCGCCCGGCAGATACTCTCTCTCGACCCACAAGGTGGGGATTCCCCTTTCCTTGGCGTCGAGACTCGTCATGACTCGCTCGCCACCCCAGAGTTGGCACATGATGATCCTTTCCCCGATGATCCCGTCCGCCTTCCAGTCCCGCACGATCTCCTGGATCCGCTGCTTTCTGCGGTCCTGATCGACCATGCGCGGGCAGGACCACCGCTCGTGGTAGCGGATGGCGATGGCTTCCATCGGATCGAGCGATTCGTCCACCAGATCCCAGAACAGGCGCGCGCCGAAGCAGATCCCATCGGCCACGACCAGCCCTCCCTGGTCCTCGACCACCTTGACCCATTGGGGATCGTCCAGTTCGCTGCCGTAAAGGAACAGACGCTTGCGGTACTGCGGTACCGCGACTCGTCCATCCAGAGCGCCCAGGAGCGCCTTCAGGGACTGGTTAAAGACCTCCTTGGGAAGAGCCGTCGAAGCCACGGTGATGCTCAAGGCTTCCGCTCCGCTCACCGGAGGCTTGTCGGACTTTCGCAGGTCGTAGAGATTTTTCAGGAGCCGCCGCGATTCGTTCGAAAGCCGAATCGCATGCCGAAGCTTGTCCCCAGATATGGTGACGCCGAAGTGGGCCTCCAGGTTTTTCTTCAAACGGGCGAGCTCGGCCTTGTAGTAGGAAAGGGATCTCTCATCGAAGGGCACCCGAGGCGCCGCCACGTACTCAAGAAAGAACTTTTTCTGTTCGGCGGCCTCCTTGTATGCGACAGCCCGAAAGATGTCGCTCACCCGGCGCATCTGGTCGCATCCGTTGGTGCCCACGAACCCGTCGAGAAAATCGTAACGTCCTCTCAAGGCCTCGTCGACCAGATGGCGACAGTACGTGCAGTTGAGGTAGGTCGTGTACCGGTCCGCTTCGCTCGTGTCCCGGCTCTCCGGAGCCCTGAGCCGGTAGGGCAGCATGCCGGCGGCCAGAATCATCTCCTCAGGCACATTCGGGCACAGGTATCCGATCACCTTACCGCCCTGTTCTTTCCACTGCCGCACGAAGTCGTTCGAACTCTTCTGGATCACGTCTTGGAAGAATGCCAACTCTTTCATTGCCTTCTTCCTTTCGCTTCTTGCCTGGTCCCTATAAGCTTTGCCTTTTTCCTGCTCGCTCCTCAGGCCGCCATCTTCTTGCGCCATTTTTCCTGAGCCAGCACGGCGGCGCCCAGAGCACCCACAATCTGAGGATCTTCCCGAAGATGCACCACCCTGACACCCGCCTTTTCCTGCAGGATGCGGATCAGCCCGTCGTTCTTGGCGCATCCGCCCGTGACCGTCAGATCCTCCTGGATGCCGACCCGCTTGAGAAGGCTGATGAGGCGGCTCGCGATCGCAACATGAATACCCGCCACCACGTTCTCGACGCTGTTGCCCTCGTTGAGCTGCGTGATGATCTCGCTCTCGGCGAACACGCTGCACTGGGCCGAAATGAGAGCGGGCGTCTCCGCACGCTTGGACAGCTCCGATAAATCCTCGATCTTCACCCCCAGGACGCGCGCCTGGCTCTCCAGAAACCGACCCGTGCCGGCCGCGCACTTGTCGTTCATAACGAACTCGCGGACCTTGCCGTCTTCGCGCACGCCGATCACTTTGCAGTCCTGGCCCCCGATGTCCACCACGGTCCGCACCGTCGGGCACAGCCACTTGGCACCTGTGGCGTGGCAGGTGATTTCGGAGATGTTCTCGCTCGCAAAGGGGATTTTCACGCGGCCGTAACCGGTCCCCACCATGTACGCAATGTCCTTTTCCTTCGCCTTCGCTTTCTCCAACACCGCGTCCAGACAGATCCGGGCCGTCCTTTCGGGCTTGGGCGTGGCCTCAGTGATATGGAACCCGATCACCTTCCCCTCTTCATCCAAAAGGAGAGCCTTTCCCGTGGTAGAGCCGATGTCCACTCCTGCAAAGATCGCCATCTCCTGACTCCCTCCTCGCGCACCCTCTTGAAAATACTTCTCAGGCTTCGTCCGGGAACCGAGCCTCGACCTTGGTGCAGTTGTTCATCATCTTGAGCGCAAACTTCACCTGCTTAAGGATTTTGAGCTGGCTGCCCTTGATCAGCCGGAGCTTGCGGATCATCAGGGCCCGCAGAGGCTCCTGCTTCGCCCGGACCACGTCCTTCCAGACCGAGTACTTGCCCGCGATCACGTAGTCCGAATCCGGCCTTTCATCGGCCGAAGCCAGAGCCATGGCTTCCTTAGCATCACCCTTGTCCGCCCCAAAAAACAAGTACCGCGTCTCATCCAGCTTTCCGGGCTCGGCTTCGATCTGGAAAACGAATTTCCCCGAAAAGTCGCCGCAGGCCTCTTTGAACTCGGGATCCGCTTTGCATACCTTCTGCAGTTCCTTGATCCATTCATCGCTCGGATACAATACAGGCATTTGCCCCCCCCTTGCTCGCACCTGAAGCGTAAAAGTGCAAAGTAGTTCTTTGCATTCGCATTCTACTCGAGCTGCCTCAGGGAGTCAATGTTTTTTCCATGCAACGGGCGTTCCGTCTTCCGCCTCAAAAATCTGAAAAAGGGTTGACTCTCCTTCATGAGCTTCGCTATGCTTCAGGTGCAAAGGAATACTTTCTGCTTTTGCCCTGGGCGGGGCGGGACCGTTTGTTCCCGCACGACGGAGGGGAGTATGGGGGAGAGGGCGGCACAGAAGAGAATGCGGATGAAGGAGCTCTCGCGGGCCGCGGGCGTGCCGAAGGGGACGATCCTTTACTACATCAAGGAGGGGCTCGTCCCCCGGCCGGTCAAGACCCATGCCAATATGGCTTATTACAGCGAGGCCCATCTCAGAGCCATCCGGCTCGTCAAGGAGCTCCAGGGGAAGAGGTTCCTGCCTCTTTCCGTGATCAAGCAGATCCTCAAGGGAAGCGACTTGAGCGTCGACGAGATCCGGACGCTCGTCGAAATCGACGGCAAGCTCTTTCGCAATCTCAAGGGCAACCCGGCGGTCAAGCCCGTTACGATCTCGAAGCTCGCCGACAGGACCGGCGCCAGCCTGCAGGAAATCCGGGACTTGGAGCGTCTTCGGATCGTCTGCCCCGTTCAAAAAGGCAAGAAGAAACTCTACGATGAGGACGACATCCGGCTTGTGGAGTGCTGGGTAAAACTTCGCAAAGCCGGATTCGCTAAAGAGCTTGGTTTCGACGCCGACATTCTGACCCTCCATAGGGACCTTTTGAGCGTCCTTGTGGAGGAGGAGGCCAAGATTTTGCTCAAGAGGGTGGCCGGAAGGGTGGACGCCCTGAATTTGGATGTGGCCCGGATGGTGGAGGACGCCACGGGCATTCTCAACACGATGATGGGGATCATCCACAAGAGGCTCATCGTCGAGACGGCTCGAAGGTACACAGAGGCTTTCCGAGAAACTATTCAAGACAAAGAGCGGCAGTAGCGCGCTGTCGGGGCGGACGCGTCTGTGCGTGGATGCGTGCCGGTCTCCGGAGATGTGCTCCCGCCCAGAAGGGAGGATCACCATGGCTACACCGATTCAGAGGATCCAGACAGAGGTGGTCGTCGTCGGATCCGGGCCCGGAGGCGCCACCGTGGCCCGGGAACTGACACGCAAGGGAAAGAAGGTCGTGGTTTGCGAGGCCGGAGCGTACCACAAGAACTTCGGTTACACGATCTTTCTGCTCACCATGATGGACGGCCTTGGGCTGACCTTCTCCAAGGAGGGGACGTGGGTCATCCGTCCCAAGACCGTGGGCGGCGCTTCGGTGGTTTACTGCGGCACGGCGTTCCGGCCGCCCGCCTGGCTCAAGGACAAGTACGGGATCGATCTCTCCCAGGAAGTGGACGAACTGTACAAGGAGATTCCGATCCGCACACTGCCTGATTCGCTGGTAGGGCCTGCGGCCCGTAAGATCCTCGAAGCGGCCCAGAGCCTGGGCCACGAGTGGAAGCTCATCGACAAATGGATCCGGCCCGAGAAGTGCAAGCCCAACTGTGGCAAGTGCGCCCTGGGCTGCAAGGAAGGGGCCAAGTGGACCGCCCGTGAATTCGTGGAGGAGGCGGTTCGCGGAGGGGCACGGCTCCTTCTGAAGACTCAGGTGGACCGGGTGCTGACCGAGGGCGGCAGGGCGATCGGGGTACGGGCCAAGGGACCAGACGGTTGGATGGACATCCTGGCCGATACCGTGATCCTGTCCGCGGGCGGCCAGGGCACGCCGCCCATTCTGCAGCGGTCCGGGCTTTACGACGCCGGCCAGGGGTTCTTCGCGGATCCCCTCTGGTTCGTCATGGGTCCGGCCCCCTGCCAGGGGTCCCTCTACGATGTCCCGATGACCGCGGGCATGAACCTCTCGGCCGACGGGATCGTCATGACAGATCTCATGCCGCCGCCCATGATGTATACGGCTCTTGTGGCTTACTCCGGAGTTAAGGGCTTGGTCTCTCTGCCCAAGGTCCTCCAGGTGAGAAAGACCCTGAGCATCATGATTAAGGTCCGCGACGGTCTGGACGGCAGGATCAACCTGGACGAATCGTTCTCCAAGCCCATCGACTACGACACCTGGTGGAAGCTCAACAAGGGCGCGGTGCTCGCCGAAGAAATCCTTATGAAAGCGGGCGTCAAACGCCAGGACCTGGTCAAGACAGGCGTGCTGGCCGCTCACCCGGGTGGGACCGTGCGGATCGGGGAGCTCCTGGACAAAGACTGCCAGACCGAAATCAAGAACTGCTACTGCATGGACACCACGATCATTCCCGAGCCCTGGGGACTGCCGCCCACCGTGACCGTCGTGGCCATGGCCAAGCGGCTCGCCAAGCACCTGACTGCAGCACAGGAGGTGCGGGCAGCGGCTCAGGAGCGCGCCTAGCAGCTGGCCACTGCGGTTTTCTTGCGAAGCCCTTCAAACAACTCTTGACGGGCGGGGCGCTTCCAGGCGCCCCGCCCGTCGCGGGCTGTCGGCAAGTCGGTGAACTCGGGGGGGTGCCGGCTTCCGGGAGTCCGTTCTTCTTCTCGCAAGGAGCACAACATTGGATCTCAGGACTTCGGCGCACTCCTTTTCAAGCCACAGAAAGAGATCCGAGACCTTCAAAATGCCCTGTTGCAAAAACAGGTGGACCGGCTGGCAAAATACGGTTCGCACTACCGGGAGCTCTTTCAAGCCCTTTCCCTAGACAAGGTCGTGATCAAAATCGCGGCCTCTCCAGACCGGGACCGCGACGGCCTCGTTCAGGAAGTCACAAGACGCACCCGCGACGCCATCGAGATGACGCCCGAGGTGAGGGTCGTGGACAAGATGGAGATCTTCGATCCTTCAGCGACCTTGAAGTGCCAGAGGATCATCGACGAAAGGCCTCGGGAGGCGGATTGATCCCTCTGTACCCCCGGGTAGCCCGGCGAAGGGTCACCGGACGAGGACTCGAGCAGGCAGCCCAGCCTTATGGAACGGTCAGTCGACCAGCTCGAACAAGGATTTGTCCGCCCCGCAGACCGGGCAGGCCCAATCGGCTGGCAGGTTTTCGAAGGGTGTGCCGGGCTTCACCCCGCTGTCCGGATCCCCGGCCGCCGGGTCGTAGATGTAGCCGCAGACCGTGCACGTGTACTTTTTCATCTTTTCGCTCCTCTGTCGCGATGGGTCCCTTCCGTTGAGGTTCGAACGAGTCTTGCGCTTTCTAACAAACCTGGAAAAAACAAATCAACCGGTTCCCCCGGCTGGCCGGTAGCGATCCCGAAGCCTGCGGGAAAGCTGACGAAGGCACTGGAAGGCCCCCTCCACCGTCTTTTCGCCGTCCGGATTGACCAGACAGCAGGTAGCCGGAGACAAGAGGCTTCTGGAGATGAGCCAGTCCAGGTCGATCCCGTGGCGGCCGAGCGCAGTCCAAACATCCGCCAGCCGCCGTTCCAGGGAGGCCAAATCTTCTTTGTCGAAGTTCTCGAAATGGGTGGGCACGATCCCCCAGACCAGCGTGCCCCCTCGATCGAGGAACCTGCGGATCGATGGAGCGTACGCTGTAAAGACCTCCGCGTTTGTGTAAAGATCCATCGACAGAACATCGATGTCCAGACCCAGCAGGAAGTCCCAGTCCGGATTTCCGCAAAGATGGACTCCCCGGGGGCGATCGATTCGGGAAAAGAACGCTTCCATGTCCGCCCTGGCCGCGATGTCCCCGTAGCCCGACATGGCGCTGAAGAGAAACTGAAGCCCAGGCTCGTCCACGAAAAGAAAAGCCCTGGGATGAACCTCCTTGAGCCGAGCGAGCTGGACGTTGGCCTTGCGGGCCATGAATTCGAACAGGAAGGGCCGAACCGTGTCGTCGAACAGGATCGGCCTGCCGTCCTCGTCGGTTACGTTGAACCCGAAGCTCACAGGGCCTTCGATCTGGCCTCTAATGGCCGGCCGATCTGAAAGGGGCAAGGCAAGGAACCGGTGATAGACCGAGGAGTAACGCTCGCTCAAATCGAGAAAACCGGGTTCTTCCATTCGCGAGAGGGTCTCCTCGAACTCGTCCATGAACCTGCCGTGCGAAAACTTAAGCGTCCGCTTCTCCACGTCGAGCACGATGCCCGGAAAATGTTCGGACGCCTGAACGTACATGTCTTCGTAATAACTCACATGGGGCAACTGAGGCCAAAAAGGCACGTCCAGCCCGAGGGCAGCGTTCAGAGCCCGGTCGATGTCCCGGTGGGGCATGACCGCCATGGCCGTGGTGAGCAGGTCGCCCGGAATGGTCATGGAGAAATCGGTTTCCTTGGCCGCGCTCCTGGAACCGGCGAGGCCGGACAAGGCGGGGCCCCGGCCCGCGCAGCGCCCTCCTCTTCCCGGGGCCGGAGCCAAGCTCCGCGGCCCCCGGGGGAGAGGTTGCAGCGCATTGCGTGAGTAGGGGACGGAACCTACAAGCGTCCGGCCCGCTCCTCAGGTAGCGGCCCCAGAGGCGCCCGGCATGGTGAAGACCCTCTGAGCCAGCTCGCGGTCCATCATGAAAAGCCCGCCTCGGGCATCCCCAAGAAGTTTGAGCTTTTCCAGGATCTCCTTTGCCGAAGCCTCCTCCTCCACCTGCTCGGTCACGAACCACTGGAGGAAGATGTTCGTGGCATGGTCCTTTTCCTTGAGAGCCACGTCCACGAGGTCGTTGATCCGCTTGGTCACCTGGCGCTCGTGTTTGAGAGTGTCCTCGAAGACCGAAACAGGCGTCGTCCATTCGGACGGAGGAGCCTTGATGGTCTGGAGCACCACCCGGCCGCCGCGCTCGTTCACGAAATCGTAGAACTTGATCGCGTGAACGAGTTCCTCCTGGGCCTGGACCCGCATCCAGTTGGCAAACCCGCTGAGGTTGGCCGATAGGAAATGGGCCGACATGGACAAGTAGAGGTAGGAGGAATAAAGCTCCCACATGATCTGCTCATTGAGAGCCTTTTCCATTTTCTCGCTGAGCATGGCCTTTACCCTTTCCAGAGACCGTGGAGGTTGCAGTACTCGCGTGCAACGATCTTGTCCCCCTGGACCGGGAAAAGGGCCTCCGGCGCCTCTCCGGGCTTCAGGAACTGGCGGTACACCTTGCCGTCCACGATGAGCTCGATCCACTCGATGTAATGCTTCTCTTCCATCGGGTGGGCCACGCTTCCCACTTTGACCTTGATGCCGCCTGCCGCCTTCTCCTGAACCGGCACGTGCTTTTCCTTAGCCGCATCCACCGTGTTCTCCACGAAAAGCTTCATGGGCTTTCCGCAGCAGACCAGGCCTCCCTTGCCGCCGTGAAGAACCTCCACGATGTTCCCGCAGACTTCACACTTGTAGACTTCCAATTTTTCCGGCATCTTGACACCTCCTCCCTTCCAAGAAGTCTCGGTTTCCCAAGGACAGGCCCTCCTGCCCCAGGGGCGGGGCGCCGATCCCGCAAATGGATTCCCGGCACCCTCCAGCCTTCAAACGATCTCCCGGATCGCCCGCAGCGCCGCATCGTAGTCGGGCTCCGAGGCGATCTCCTTCACGATTTCCTGGTAGCGCAGCACTCCCTTGCGGTCCACCACGAACACCGCCCTGGCCAGGAGGCGCAACTCCTGGATGAGCACCCCGTAGGCTGTCCCGAAGGACGCGTCGCGATGGTCGGAAAGGGTCCGCACGCGGCTCACACCGGCCGCCCCGCACCAACGTTTCTGCGCAAAAGGCAGATCCATGCTCACGACAAGAATCTCCACGTCATGGCTCAAGGCGGCAGCGTCCCGGTTGAACCTGCGGGCCTCTGTGTCGCAGACCGGAGTGTCCAGGGAGGGCACCGATGCGATGAGGCAGGGTTTTCCGCGGAGAGAAGAAAAACCGACCGGGGCAAGATCGTTGCCCAGGGCCACGAAGTCTGGTGCGGGATCCCCCACGCGCAGTCCTTCTCCTACGAGTGTCAGGGGAGCGCCTCCGAACGTCACCAGGCCGGTTCTTGTTTTCATGAACGATCCTCCTTGCGGGCGCTCGTCACCAGTTCTCGGCGAGCAGTTCGAAATACGCTTGAGGATGGGCGCAGGCCGGGCAGCTCGCCGGCGCTTCCTTGCCTTCGAAGATGAATCCGCAATTGATGCACCGCCAGACCACGGATTTGTCTTTCTTGAATACCTTGCCCGCCTCCACGTTGGCCAAAAGGCCGCGGTAGCGCTTCTCATGCTGTTTTTCTGCAATGGAGACATTCTCAAAGGTCTTGGCCACGGCCTCGAACCCCTCCTCTCGGGCCACCTTGGCGAAACCGGGATACATGTCGGTCCATTCATAGTGTTCGCCTTCGGCGGCATGCTTGAGATTCTCGGCAGTGGTTCCGATCACGCCAGCCGGGAAATCGCATTCCACTTTGGCCGTGCCTCCCTTGAGGTACGAAAAGAACCTCTTGGCGTGCTCTTTTTCCTGGTTCGCCGTCTCCTCGAAAATCAGAGCGATCTGGACGAACCCTTCCTTGCGAGCCTGGCTCGCCGCGTAGGTATAGCGGTTCCTTGCCTGCGACTCGCCGGCGAAGGCGGTGATGAGGTTCTTCTCGGTCCTGGATCCTTTGAGTTCCATCCCTGTTTCCTCCTTTTGGCCGATCTGAGGCCTAGCTGTGAATTGAAGGGCCAACCAAGCGGTCCTGGCGAGGACCTTTCAGTTGTAAATGAGAACAATTATCAATAAGGTTAGCCTTGCCCATTTTGCCTGTCAAGAGAAAATACGCTCGGACTCCCCTGGGCCGCCCGAAGCTCGGTTTCGCCCCTTCCTCGACAGGGATCGGATCGTGCGTTATGGTGAACTCGGCAATCTTGCCATAAGATTCAACCACCTGGACGAAAGGTTTCGGTCCAGGCCGCGAAAGAGCTTCTGAGGATGAACCTCGGATCGAACGAAGGGGAGGCCGTGGAAAACCAGCACGGACAAAGAGGGAATCCGGACCCCGGCGAAACCGCTTTTTTCGGTTACCGAAGGGTGCCGGCTGCCCAAAAGGAAAAACTCGTAACGGATCATTTCGACTCCATCGCGGGCAAGTACGACTTCATGAATACTCTCTTGAGCGCCGGCATTCACCACTTGTGGAAAAGAAAAGCCGTTCGAATGCTCGGCCTCAGCCCGGGCGACCGGGTCATTGACGTCTGCGCCGGCACCGGCGATCTGGCCATCCTGGCTTGCAGAGACGTGGGGCCCCAAGGCAAGGTCTTTCTTTATGACCGCAACCGCGCCATGATGGAAGCCGGAAGGCCCAAACTGGCCAAACGGGGCCTCCTGGGAAAAGTTGTCTACATCCAAGGAGACGCCGAGCGAATCGCCGCCCGGGGCAACTCTTTCGACGCCGCGATGGTGGGATTCGGGATCCGCAATCTCACGCACATCGAAAAAGGCTTCGAGGAAATGCATCGGATCCTCAAGCCCGGGGGCAAGCTGCTCTGCCTGGAGTTCTCGACTCCCGTGTCTCCTTGGTTCCGAAAACTTTATGATTTCTATTCCTTTCGGGTCATGCCCTTTGTCGGCGAGATTCTTACAGGGCGCCGGCAAGCGTACACGTACCTTCCGGAGTCAATCCGGATGTTTCCAGACCCTCCTGCTCTCTCTTCGCTGTTGGAACGAATCGGATTCGAATCCGTGCAGTTCCAAAGGCTTACCAACGGAATCGCCGTGATACACACGGGCTTGAAAAAAGCTCCTGGAACCTGAATTGCAAAGAGGACGCTCAAAAGTCCCCTCGGCCCCAGCCCGGCCAGGCCGATAAACATCCGCCCGCCCTACTGGGTGATCGGGCATTTGCCCGATCCTACGAGGGGAGCCACTCTGTCCACGCGGAAAAACACCAGGTACTTGGCTGAGTCCCCGATCTCCTGCTGGATGGCCTGGCTCTTCCTGCGCAGAAAAGCCGCGATCTGAGGGCTGTCCTTTTCCTCGCGGATCTTGGTCAGGAACAGGCGAGCGCCGAAATAGCCCTGGCCGTTCTCCTTGAACAGGTAAGCCGCATGCGGGTTGGTCTGGAGATTCTGGTGGGTCCGTTTTTCGGCCATGACAAAGGCAACCGTGCCGTCGTCCAGCACGTGGGGCCGGGAATAAATCGCGGCGTCCACGTTGCCCTCTGCGTCTGCCGTGGCCAGCACCCCCAATCCCTGCGCGTTTTCAAAATACTCTCGGAGCCTCATGAGACATCCTCCCTTCTGTGCAAGGGCCTGCATCCTGTTTCCTTCCTCCCGGCGGATCTCCGACGTTTCTTAGATGCGCCTGGCCGCCTTTGTTCTTCGGCCGCCCCGCGAGCCACGGCCACTGGACGCAAAAAAGGCTGCCCACGCAAGAAACCGGGCGCGCCACCCACCCGCGCCACGACAACGGGAGCAGCCGTCAAGTCAGGAGGCTCATAAACGACGAAATCCCATGGACATGGTCTCCTATGGCCCGCATCCGCTCCAGTTCCTCCTCGTCCATGGGCCCTCGGGAGAGCGTTTCAAGGGCATGGTCCATCTCCTGCTCGTTCTTGGGCCCGCAGATAGCCACCTGCACATGGGGGTGGGTCAGGACGAATCGGTAGCAATCGACAGCCGTGGGAGGAGTCTCGCCCGGCGGCATGTTCCGCTCCTTGAGCAGGTCGCCCCAGCGCGTGTTGGTGAAAGAGACGATGCCTGGGGCATCCCGGGCGGGCAGGTGAGGGAAAATTTCGGTTTCGGCTCCCCGATGGGCCGCGTTGTAACGCAGGTGAAAAACATCGTAGCGGCCGTCTCGCAGGAACTCGCGGAACAGGGGTCTTTTGTGGGACGAAACGCCGAGAAAGCGGAACAGGCCTCTTTCTCTCAACCGCTCAACTGCCTCCAAGAGTCGCCCTTCCGGAGGTTCCTGATGCCAGCCAAGCAAAAGGATGTCCGCCTGGTCGATCCACAGCGCGCGGAGGCCTTTTTCCACGCTCCTTGCAAGCCAGAACGGGCTCCTCACGTACACCTGGAGCACCACCACGAGATCCTGCCTGTGCCTTTGGGCGATCTCGCGGATGGCCAAGGCCATCTGCGGTGTTCGGACCGAGCCCCAAAAGAAGTAGTTCACTCCGGCTTCGAAAGCCTTAAGGCAGGCCTTGGTCGGTACACCGTACGATGATCCGATCCCGAGCCTGGAGACGAGAAGTCCGGTTCGACCCAGCGGAACCTTTTGTGAAAAATCGCTCATGGCCGCTCCTCCCCGCGCCGGGGCCGGCTCCCCTTCACGGGAGGCAGACCCGCGATTTCCAGGAAGGCGAACATCAGCGTCGCCAGCCGATGGGTGATTCTCTTCACGAGATCTCGAGAAACCCGTGCCATATCGTACCCCCTTCTGCCACGCAGAACCGTGGCGATCGTTGCTCGGATTCTTGCGCCATCCGGCCAGGCAGGCAACCTCGCGCTCGGCGAGATCCAGAAAGAGAATCCGGTCTGCGATCCTCCTCGCGCACCTTGCGCAGCCCGAGACCGAGGCTTCTGCTCAGCAAGCAGCGATCTTTCAGGTCTTTCTTTTCTCGTGCGGGCGCATTATTCTTTGCACCGCAAAAGCAAGAACCTGCAGAGTCGCTTAACCCAGCGCCCCAGAGGTCGACCCGCATGACACGCACCTGGAAAGAAACCGCCTTGGAGTTCCTCGGGACCGAGGTTGACCAGGTTCTCCTTTCATCTGCCCGAATTCTAAGCGTTTTGAGAAGGCGCGTCGACAATCCGGCCAAGAGGGACCGCCTGCGACATTGGATGTCCTTCTATCTCGAGAAGTCGTACCCAGAGCAGCCGGCTCGTTTTTTTTCTTTGCCCAAGTCGCCTCCGCCCGATGTCCGGGTAGAGGAAGAGCGCCCTTTCTGCGACGGCCGGTTTCGGATCCTCTCCTTCCCGAGCCGTTACAAAGTAAGGAACCCGGAGGTCGAGGCCCGGTTCGAGCGGTTCCGGGAAAACCGAGCGGTCTACCTCGCCCACTGGTCCCACGGAGACCCAGGCAGAAACACCCTCGTTTGCTGCCACGGGTACTCCCTCGGCGACCCATGGCAGGCCCAGAGGATGTTCCGGGTAGCCCGGCTGTACAACCTGGGCATGGACGTGGCCCTTTTCGTCACCCCTTTCCACTGGAAAAGGGCTTCGACGCCGGCACTTCGGTTCGCTCCGCCCTTTCCCTTTCTCGATCCGGTTTTCGGACTCGAAGGCTTCGGCCAGGCCGTGCACGATCTGGCCAGTTGCTTCCTGTATCTTTCCCAGTCGGGCGCGTCGAGGATCGGGCTGGTGGGCGCAAGCCTCGGGGGCTATCTGGCCGCGCTGTTCGTGTCGGTTACGGCCCTGGCGGACATGGTCTGCCTGATCGTTCCCCTGGTGAGCTTTCACGGCCTCAGACTCCCGATGCCTTTCCACCCGGTCAAGTCCGCGGACAAGCGTTTTCAGGAAGAAGTTTCCAAAATCTGGAAGATCCACTCGCCCCTGTCGCACAAGAACAACCTCCCGCCTGAGCGATGCCTCATCATCGCGGCCCGCGGAGACCGCCTGTGCCCCTTTGAAGACGTGCAGAAACTTTACCTGCATTGGGGAAAACCTGAACATACCTTTCTCAGTGGAGGTCATGTCTTCTTTTTCCCCAGGCACGCCCGGGGCAAGGCCTGGTACCAGTTCCTGAAGCGGCACAGGTTCGCACCGAATGTTGCGTCGGCAGGACCCTGCGCCACCTGAACGGCTCCCGCCCTTGAAACATTTGAAAAGGTAAGCGAATCGTATGAAAAGACCTGAGAGTCGAGGCGCTTCGGTCGTCTGTTCGCCGCGCCGACGGCCGAGCCTGAATCAGGCCCGTAGACTCAGTTGCGGCTTTGTAGGGAGCGCGCCATGCCCGTCCTGGATTCACAAGACTTCAAGAAAATCCTCGAATCCTTCGGTGCCCGCCGTCAGGCTTTGCTCGAGCAGGGCCAGGCGCTCGCCGCTCAGGATCTGCCGCTCAGGTATCTGAGACAACAGGCTCACTTCACAACGCCAGCAAGCAACTACGACATGGCTCTCAAAGCCGTCGAAAAGGGCAGCTCCGCGGCAGCCAGGATTCTGGAGAAGTACAGCATCTCTCTGGCCGAGCTTTCCGAGACCCTCCATGTTCCCCTGGCCGCGATCGAGGCAGAGTTGGGGGCCGAGCCGCAGGCCCCTCTTGTCATGGTGGACAGCGAGGACGCCCAGGCCCTGAGGGAGGACGTGATCCAGAGGGGCCGCGAGAACGCCATACGGATCTTTCGGGAGGCCTCTTGGGGTAAGACCCTGCGCTTCTATCGGCCCAGCGGCCTTCAGCTCGAATATTGCCTGGAGGACATGGTCCGTGTCCTTACCGAGGCCGGGTCCGGGCTCCCTCCGGAGCGTTACCCCGTTGACGGCATTATTTGGCCCAAGGCCGAGCACCCGGAAGAGCTCGCCTGGGTCTCAGACCTTCTGGGCGAGATCGAACAGAGGCTTGGACTCCCCAAGAACAGAATCAAGCTCGAGTTCCTGGTGGAGTCCGGTTGGGCCGTGGCTCAACTGCCCCAGCTCGTCAAGGCGGTCGTGCCCAGGCTCGCCGGAATCATATTCGGGATCGCCGACTACTCGGCCGACATCGGCCTTCCCCAGATCGTGAACAACCATCCGGTGTGCGATTGGGCCCGGGCAGCCATCGTGAACACCGCCGGTGCGGTCGGGGTTCCGGCTATCGACAATATGACGGTCAATTACCCCGTTCCAGACAAGCGGCTCACGGATGGAGAAAATCACCTGTTTCTTCTCCGAAGAATCCGCGAGGTCTATGAGGACGCGCTGCACGGCCAAAAGCTCGGCATGGACGGCAAATGGGTCGGACATCCCTTGCAGCTTTTCGCGGTACGCCTCGCATACCGGGTGGCGATGCCCGAGGAAGAAATCCTGGCCGAAGTGGACAAGATCCTCGCATACGATGCCGCGGTGGCGGCCGAGCAAGGGGCGACGATCATCCAGGGGGTCATGAGCGACCGAGCCACGGACCGGCACGCCCGCCGCAAGCTCCGAAAGGCCGTTGCCCTGGGGCTCCTCGATCCCAAAAGGGGCCTCGAACTCGGCGTGGTGAGTCCGGAAGAAGTGGCTCAGCTTCAGGGTTGACCGGACGGGGTTTGGGAGGATGGCTCTTCGCAAGCGCCGAAACGCTCATGCCCTTCGGGCGTCCAGCCAAGCCGCCGACGCCGCCGAGCGGCTTTGCATGAAGATCGTTTCGAGCCTTCGTGAAAGGATTTCGGCCCTCTCGCCGAAGCCCGCCGAACCTTTGGACCATTACCAGTGGGTCTGCTACGAGCTGGCCCATTGCGCATCCGAGATCGCGGCGTGCCGGGCGATGCTCGCCTGCGACGCATCGGCGCCGAAGCCCTCACAGGCCGACGCGGAGTCCCTTTGGCCCCTGGAGCGCATGGTATCTTGTTTCACCGCCGAAACCGTCCGGCGCGTGGCTGGTCGGATTTGGGGCCGGCTGGCCGACTTCGGCCTCTGCCGGTCGGATCTCGCCCAGACGATTGAGAGGCCGTCCATCCGCAGGTTTTGCGAGGAGAACCTATCGGTTGCCAACCTCGTGAAGTTGGCCGAGCAGGTTCAGAAGGCCGGGCCGGCCGGAGAACTTCCAGGGCTCGGCGAAAGGCATCTGGCTCAGCGGGCGCGATTCCGGGAGATTGCCGAGCGGGTCATCCGTCCCCTGGCCGAGCGGATTCACCGGGAGAACCTCCTTGTCCCGGACGAGATTCTGAAGTCCCTTGCCGAGATGGGGGCGTTCGGGCTCTCCATCCCTCGCCGGTTCGGAGGACTTCAGGACGACGAGCAGGATGACACCCTGGCCATGATCGTGGCCACCGAGGAACTCACCCGCGGATCCTTGGGAGCGGCTGGAAGCCTGATCACCCGCACCGAGATCCTGGCCAGAGCCCTGCGCAAAGGCGGCACAGCCGAACAGCAGGCCTACTGGCTCCCCAGGCTGGCCGCGGGCAATCCGCTGTGCGCCGTTGCGGTCACCGAGCCCGACTACGGCTCGGACGTGGCCTCCATGAAGATGTCGGCCAGACCCGCCCCAGGAGGGTGGCTCCTCAATGGAGCCAAGACATGGTGCACTTTTTGCGGAAAGGCAGGCCTGCTCCTGGTTTTGGCCCGGACCGATCCGGACCCGTCCCTCGGGCACCGGGGGCTTTCCCTTTTTCTCGTTGAAAAACCTTCGACCGACGGCAAGTCCTTCGATTTTGCGCAGCCCCGAGGCGGCCGGATCCGAGGCGGGGCGATCCCGACCATCGGCTACCGGGGAATGCACTCGTTCTGGCTTGTGTTCGAGAATTTCTTCGTGCCTGAGGAAGCGTTGCTCGGAGGCGATGCCGGCCTGGGAAAAGGCTTTTACTTCCTCATGGCCGGTTTTGAGGGCGGCAGGATCCAGACCGCGGCGCGCGCCACCGGGGTCATGCAGGCCGCTTTCGAGGAGGCCCTCGCGTACGCAGCCCGACGCAAGGTCTTTGGCCTGCCGGTGGCCGAGTACCAGCTCACCAAGGTCAAGGTCGCAGACATGGCCACGCGGCTTGTGGCAAGCCGCCAGTTCACCTATGAGGTCGCTCGCCGGATGGATCAAGGCCAGGGAAAAGTGGAGGCGAGCATGGTCAAACTGTTCACCTGCAGGGCGGCCGAGGGGCTCACGCGTGAGGCCATGCAGATCCACGGGGGCAAAGGCTATGCCGAGGGCACCCCGGCGAGCCGGCACTTCGTGGACGCCAGGGTACTTTCGATTTTCGAAGGAGCCGAGGAAACCCTCGCGCTCAAGGTGATCGCAAGAAGTCTAGTTGAATCGGACGCTGGATTGCCAGGGTCAGGAACAAGGAGCGAAGGCCGCATTCTTCTCCCTTGAGTGATCCATCCACTCTTTGGAGCGGAGGAACTGATGGGCGTCACATTCACCCTCGAGCAGCAAACCTCCCTTTCTGCGGCCGTGAAGGTGGAAACTTCCCGGGCTCGGTTTCCTCAGTACGGTCGATGGCTCGAGGACTTCGTGCCGGGCCAGGTCTTTTGTCATCCGAGAGGATTCACGATCGACGCCGGCGTGGCCAAGGCTTTTGCCGGGAGTTTTCAGCAGGCCAACCCTCTGTTTCTGAACGCCGAGTACGCCCAGGCTCACGGCTTTCGGACGTCGCCGGTCTGCCCCCAGCTTGTCTTCAATCTCGTGCTCTCCCTCGGGGTTCAGAACGACTCAGAGAAAGCCATGGCCAACCTGGGTTACTACCGAGCCGTCTTTCTGAGGCCCGTGTACCCCGGCGACACCCTCCGGTCCATGACGCGCGTGAAAGAACGAAAAGATCGCGGGTCCGGCAAGCCCGGAATCGTTCTCCTTCAGACCCTGGGCCTGAACCAGCACGGCGAGGTCGTCCTGCAATACGAACGCAAGATCATGGTGATGCCGGGCCCGGGGGCATCAAGACAGAATGCGACCGACCCTGGGGACGGGCCAGAATTTCCGTGGCAGGAAGAGCCTGTCTACGACCTGCCAGTCGCCTGCAGCGAGTATCCCAGGGACCTCACCCGCTCCGACACCTACCTAGAGTGCTTCGAACCCGGAGACATCCTCGTGCATCCCAACGGCAGAACCGTGACGGACGAGCACATGGGATGGACGTGCCTGGTCGGGAACACTCACCCCCTGCACACAGATCGCGTTTACAGCACGGGTCTGACCGGAGCGATGAGCGGAGAGCCGATCGTATACGGCGGCCTCGTGTTCGCGTGGCTGGAAGGGCTGGCCAGCCGGGATCTCACCGAAAACGCTTTGTGGGACCTGGGCTTCACCGAAGGGTACCACACCCAGCCGGTCCAGAGCGGCGATACGGTCGCGGCCCTGACCCGCGTGCTGGCCAAGGAGCCCGGCCCTGCCGGGATCCCGCGCTCGGGCATTCTGACCGTGCAGCTCGTGGGTGTAAAAAACATAAGCGCCGCCAAGGCTCTTGAAACATACGGAGCAGATCTTTTCATTCGAGAAAACGACAAAAAAGACCTCGGGAAGGAAAAGATCGAGGCCAAGATTTTTGAAATCGAAAGGCGCATCCTGCTCAAGAAGAAATAAAGAAGACGCCCTTCGATTCTGTCCCATGGGAGGACGAAGTCATGACAAAGAAACCGGAAGAAATGACGCGGGAAGAACGCAAGTACATGCCCTATCAGAAAGTCCCCATCGTTCCGATCGGAACGGTGCCGCCCTTGGGCGTGCTGCCGGAAAAGATGCACGCCTGGGTGATTCGGGAGGACCGGTTCGGCGAGCCCCTGCAGTCCTTTCGGCAGGAAATCGTGGACGTCCCGGAGATCGGCCCGAACGAGGCCTTGGTGCTGATCATGGCCGCCGGAGTGAACTTCAACGGGATCTGGGCCGGCCGGGGCAAGCCCGTATCGGTCCTCAAGATCACGGGCAAGGATTTCCACATCGCCGGCTCCGACGCCTCTGGCATCGTCTGGAAGGTCGGCGAGAACGTCAAGCACTGGCGGCCAGGGGATGAGGTCGTTCTCCACTGCAACCAGTCGTGCGACACCTACTGCGGCCAGTGCGTGGGATACGATCCCATGATGTGCCAGAGCCAGAAGATCTGGGGATACGAGACGCCCTACGGCAGCTTCGCCCAGTTCACCAAGGTGCAGGCCCAGCAGCTTCTGCACAAGCCCAAGCACCTGAGCTGGGAAGAGGCGTCGAGCTACGGGCTCACCTATTTCACGGCCTTTCGCATGCTCGTCGACCGGGCCGAACTCAAGCCCGGGGAAAAGGTCCTTGTCTGGGGCGCCTCGGGCGGTCTGGGCGTGTTCGCGGTGCAGCTCGTAAAGAAAATGGGCGCCGAGTCCGTGGGCGTGGTGAGTTCCGACGAAAAAGGGGAATTCATCCTGAGCCTCGGCGCCAAGGGGTACATCAACCGCAGAAAGTACCCGAACCTGCTCTGGAAGGACAACGCTACCCCAGCCGAGGAAAAAGCCCGCATGGACGAATGGAAAGCCTTCGGCCGCGAATTCCAGCAGAAGGCCGGCACCAACCGAGGGCCGGACGTGGTCTTCGAACATGTCGGGAAAGCCACGTTTCCCCTTTCAGTGTGGATCCTGCGCAAATTCGGCCGCGTGGTGATTTGCGGAGCCACAAGCGGATACGATCTCACTTTCGACGTGCGCTACCTATGGATGCACCAGAAATCCATCATCGGGAGCCACTTCGCCAACGGCGAGCAGGCGGCCCGGGCCAACGAACTCGTCATGTCCGGGGACATCAAGCCGGTCATGACCCGACGGTTTACCTGGGAGCAAATCCCGGAGGCCCACGAACTCATGGCCCAGAACAAACACCACGGGAAGTTCGCCTGCCTGGTGAGCGCGCCGGCTTTCGACCTCAAAAACACGCAGGAAGCGCGGGGCTTCCGGGCCGCGGCCTGAGTCCAGGTTGAAGGTGCCGGGGTTCGGGGGTCACAAGCTGCCACAAAGGAGCGGCCATGCGCACCGGGCTGCCATGGCTAGCCGCCAAGGCCGAAAAGGGTGAATGCCTTCCCTCAGCGTCTCTGGGCTCTTTCGACGGCGCGATCCACGAAGAAATCGACAAGAGAAGGAACCACCCGCTTGGCGAGATAAATCCACCTGCTGTCGAACCCCGGGATGATCATGAACTGGTTTTTCCGCATCCCGCGAATCAGGGAGCGCGCCACCTCCTCCGGCTGCATTCGTTTCGCTTTTCCGGATATCGCCTTTGTCTCCAGCGGCTTGGTCTTGTCGGCCTCATGAAGAAGGGGCGTGTCCGTGTCCGGCGGGCAAAGAACCGAAACCCGGATGCCGTACGGCTTGAGTTCGCTTCTCAGAGCCTCGGAAAATCCGATGACCGCGAACTTGGAGGCGCTGTAGGCCGTGAAGCCGAAAAGGCCGATGAACCCGGCCACGGACGAGACGTTGACGATGTGCCCTCCCCGCTTCTTCATGTGCGGCACGAGCGCCGAGGTCGTGTTCCAGACTCCATACACGTTGACCATGAAGGTTTCTTCGAAGTGCTCGTACGGGATGGCCTCGAAATATCCGGGACGGGAGGTGCCGGCAGAATGGATGAGGACGTCCGGCGCGCCGAAGGTTCGCACGGCCTCCTGCATCGTGGCGATGACTTGCTGTCGGTCTTTCACGTCCAGGGGCAGGCTGGCTGCGCGCTGTGTGCCGGACCGGGCTTCGGCCGAAATCTCCCGGACCGCCTGCTCCAGGATCGCCGCGCGGCGCCCAAAGACGAGGACATGCGCGCCCTCCCGGGCGAACAACTTGCCCGCGGCCAGGCCGATCCCGCTCGAGCCGCCTACGATGTAAACCGTTTTGCCTCTGAAATCCTTCACGGCTGCGGCCTCCGGCATTCCAGCCAGACGATCCAAGATTCCTATGACCCGCCCTCCCTGTCAAGGCCGCGCGCTTCCGACGAGTCGCCATTGACCCCAGCGGCGGTCTTTCCCTATATTGGGGTGCGCCTTTCGTTGGACTCACCGCAGGGCTCACCTACCATGTTCTCGCCAGCGCCGTGGACTTTTTTGAGCCCCTTTTCACCTTGGGATTTTCTATCGGGAAATGACGAAGGAACTCAAAAGGAGTAAGAAGATGCCTCATCCCACTCGCTCCGCCGCGGAGTCCGGATCGGGAAGAACCCCCAGGACGTTTCTCGTCTCTGCCGTAGTTTTGGGATGCGTCTTCCTTTTCGTAGACATGGTACTTGGGGTCCAGCAGGCGCTAGGTTTGATGGAGGTATCTGTTACCGTGGATGCGGCCAGGCCCGGGGAAACGATCAGTCCCTTGCTTTATGGGACGAACATCAATCACGTCGGAATGACGAACGGGTTCGAAAGGCTCCCCAAAACGAAGGATGAATATGAAAAAGCTCTTGCGAGATGGTTCTCTTATCTGCCTTTGGTGGAGAAGCTTGGGCCTACCATCATTCGTTTTCCAGGCGGACTGAACGCGAACGGCTATGTCTGGTTTCAGGACATTGGTCCTTACGAGACGAGACCTCTCCAGGAGATCTCCCGTGCCCAAAGCGGATCGATTGGAACGGATGAGTTCTTGGCCTTTTGCGAGAAACTCGGCGCCCAGGCCATGATCACAGTGAACGTGAACAGGGCCTCGGGCATGTCCGCTCTCAAGACGCTCACGGACGAGAACTACCAAAAGAACGCCGCCATCGCGGCGGACTGGGTCGAATATTGTAACGCGCCCAACAACGGATCCAACCCGCGGGGCGGAACGGACTGGGCCGCTGTCCGCGCCAAGAACGAACACCCACAGCCGTATGGCGTCAAGTACTGGGAGCTGGGCAACGAGCTGTATGACATGCCCCTTGCTTGGTACAAAAAAGCCATTCAGCTTTTTTCTCAACAAATGAAAGCCGTGGATCCGACGATCCAGATAGGTGTAATCAGTCTTCCTTCGATTGATTCGAAAGAAAAATATGCCCAGTGGTTCCGGGAGATTCAGGCCGAGTGCGGAGGCAGCTTCGATTTCTGGATTTCCCACACTTACACGCCGGGCACATCCGGCAAGATCAACGGCTTTTTGCTCTCCGGGCCCGGAGCTTCCATAACTGTACCGATTTCCTTCTCCAGGGATGGGGACTGCTCTCTCTGTTACACGGCCCAACCGGTCAAGGGAGGGGTCAAGGTCGCCCTTTCCTTGGACGACAAGATCCTGGAGAGCAAGAACATCGTCTTTCCCTTCGAATATTGCACCCGGTTTCAAGCGCCAGCCGGGCAACACAGGCTTAAGGTATCCGTCGAAAGCGGCAACGGAGTCTTTCTCTACCACACGATGAAGAAAAGAGACCTCTCGGGCGAGGGCTACCTGGATCTAAAAAACAGCCCAGAACTCTACTATCTGGTCGTTGCAGGAGCTTCTTGGACTGAACAGGCCTGGCCTCTGGAACTGACGGGGGGAAAACCTGTCTGCATTACAGAGTACAACACCCACTATGATTTGGCCAAGAGGCCACCCATGCTGGGCCAGGTTTACGGCCTGCGAGAAGCTCTCAATATGGCCCAGTACCTTCAGTTTTTTGCAAGAAAGGGGTTTCCTGTTGCCACCCAATGGCTTTTGTACGACGACATGTACGGGTTCGGTCTCATCGAAGGGGTAGGGATCGATCCCAACAAAGGGGGGGAAGTCGGCAGAAAAGATCCCCGGCCTCGTCCTTCCTATTACGTGCTCAAATTATACAGAGAGCATCTGCTCGGCCGGAGGCTACCTGTTCAAGTTGAGTCGCCTTCTTTCCACGTGGGACCGCCTGGCCCCTATGTGGCCATGGGGTTCGTGGGCAATCAGCCCATGGACGTGCCGTATGTGAACGCGGTCGCCGCCCTGTCTGATGACGGGAAGCGAGTGGCTCTTCTGGTGAACAACCTTCATTACCAAGAGGAGCTCAGCCTGAAGGTGCGGCTGAAAGGTCTTGTCCCGAGCAAAGACGTGCGCCACTTTGCCGTGGTGGGTACAGATCCGTGGACGAACAACGAACCCGAAGAATGCCCCGCCGGGGACTGCGTGAAAATTGTGGAAAAGGAGGCCGTGGTCAGCTCAGCCGATGAGGTTGTTTGCACCTTGCCGCCCCATTCTGCTTCGGCGGTCATTCTCCAAAGAAAATAGTTGCCTTTCGTGCCTTATCATCCACAACCGGATCGTCAAGCCCGACGGCTTGAGGCGGTCCCCCCATCGACTGGACAGCGGGAGATGACGGAAAAACTAACCATTTCCATCGCCATGGCCACCTATAACGGTGAGTCATTTCTGCGGGAGCAGCTAGACAGCTTCCTTTGGCAAACCCGCCTGCCCGATGAGCTGGTGGTGTGCGATGACGGTTCCAACGACCGCACCCTGGACATCCTGGAGCGCTTTGCCCGCCAAGCCCCCTTCCCGGTAAAAACTTACTGCAATCCCAAAAATCTCGGGTCTTCCAAGAATTTTGAAAAAGCCATAAATTTATGCTCCGGAGACCTGATTTATCTGTCTGACCAAGATGATGTTTGGCTCCCGGATAAACTCAGAGAGATGGAGCAGGCTTTTCTAAAATACCCCAACGCCAGTTATGCTTTCTCCGATGCTTTCGTTGTGGATGAAAAACTCAAAATCCTGAGACATTCTTTGGGAGGTTACTATCATTTATCCTTTGACGACGTCACTGACTTCCCGCCTGGCGAGTTTTTTCTCCAACTTATTAGCCTAAGGCACATGGTTATACATGGATGTACCATAGTACTAAATGCGCAATTCAGGGATTATCTTTTGCCCATACCAGACTATTGGGCCCATGATGAATGGATCTCCATTATGGGCAGTCTGGCTTTCGAGGTGATTGCGGTACCCTCTAAGCTTATCAACTACCGCCAACATTCCAAACAACAGTATGGGGTCATTACTCCAATGAAACGATTAAAACAACTCTTTATAATCAACAGGAATGACTATCTTGTACAATCCTTCCGCTGGCAAAACGCCTTGGCTCAAGCTAACTTAAAAGGAATATATCTTAATGCGGAGATCAAACATCATATCCTTAACAGATTAGAACATTACAGGATAAGAGGGACCCTGTCCAACAACATTATAAAAAACCTGCCTTTTGTAATCAGCGAATTAAGAGACGGCAGATACACGAAATATAGCAATGGCTGGAAAAGTGCATTAAAGGACATAGTTGCCATTGATATCAAACTTCTTCGCTCCGCTGGAATCATAAATAAGTCACCGAGTTAGAAAAGCAAAAAGCAGCGATGGAAGCCCAGCTTCCTGCAGAACGCTCTACTCAGAAAAGCGCACCCCCACTCCAGTCGACGGGGTCCACCCCAATTCTTCTATTTGATCCACTCATTCTATCGGCTAACTGAATGCCTGAGAGGTGAGGTGGCCCCCGTCGACTGGACAGGGGGAGCAGTTTTCTAAGTGGAGTCTTCTGCAGTAAACTCCAGAAAGAGGAGGAGCAGAAGATGAAGCGCACGAGAAGGAACCATTCCCCGACGTTCAAGGCCAAGGTGGCCCTGGCGGCCCTGCGAGGAGACCGGACACTTACGGAACTGGGGGAGCACTTCGGGGTCCATCCGAACCAGATCCAGCTCTGGAAGAATCGGCTGGAGAGCCAGGCGGCCAAGATCTTCGAGAAGGGCAACGGAGCCGGCAAGGATCCCTGGGTGGAAATCAAGGAGCTCCATGCCAAGATCGGGCAACTGACCATGGAGCGGGATTTTTTATCAGAAAAGCTCGGTCGATAGCCCCCAAGGAGCGCAGAGGCTTTATCGACCGGGCGCACGGGCTGTCTGTGAAGAAGCAATGCGAACTGCTCAAGGTGAACCGATCCTCGATCTACTACCGGCCGAAGGCTGTCTCGGAGGCGGATCTGGCCCTGGCGCGACGGATTGACGAGATCCATCTGGAGCGTCCCTTTCTGGGTAGCCGCAGGATTCGAGACCGGCT
>Ga0315298_1000188_pt1 | contig 124824 bp, 112 predicted proteins | sample WHS_1_MG_FD_203077 | JGI IMG/M metagenome (GOLD analysis project Ga0315298, IMG submission 203077) | Extremophilic microbial mat communities from Washburn Hot Springs, YNP, Wyoming, USA - WHS_1_MG | ecosystem: Environmental > Aquatic > Thermal springs > Hot (42-90C) | place: USA: Wyoming...
ACCATCCTCAATTGGAGTGGCAATAAGCATAGCCGTTTCTGGCTTCGGTTGGTAAGGTGCAAAATCTTGCAATCTGAGGCCGTTTTTCACGATTCGCTCGCCAGTTGCACAAAAGTTAGGTTAAAACTGTCCGGTGACTAGCCAGTTTACAGATTTGACGGACACTGGCGCGCCAGCGATTTTCGGTTAGAATAGAAAGGGTATCCGCCATCGTACCTTATCCGCTGCTTTTCGTTGTGGCAGGAGCGGGAGTGTTGTTGCGTTGCAGGAGAAGACCCGCGCGGTGTTGACCATGCGTCGTCCTTTCACGCTGGAACGTGTCTTACAGGCCCTGGTGCTGACCTACCAGATTCTCGCGGTAGTGGCATTTGTCATCCTGGGGGCGCTGGCGGCGAGGTGGTTGCGTTTACCCTTCCTGGGCGCCTTTGTCGAGCAGACGATGGTCTTTAATGGGGTTGGGCAACGTCAGCCGGCGGAAGCCTGGGGGCTGTATCGGGATGAATCGCTGCGGTTGAAATACCAGTTGACGGCCATCGATCAGGTAGGGGTCCACAACTCGGCGCAGTTGCAGGCCATCTTGCGTACACACGCGGTCGGCGAAACTGTGACCGTTGGCGTGCGGCGGATCGCCGACGGCGTGCAGGAGACGCGCACGGTCGTGCTGCAGTCCTTCCCCTCCTCTGCTCGCTGGACATACTTCTACATCCCCTATCTGGTCGGCCTGGCCTATCTTGGCATCAGTTTGTGGACGTTTGGCCTGCGGCGTAGCGAGGCTGCTGGACGGGCCTTTGCCCTCTTCGCCACCTCGCTGGCCTTGCTGGCAGGCGGCTTGCTAGACCTGTACACCACCCACGTCTTCACATGGCTGTGGACCGTTGCGCTGGCGCTGGCCGGCGCGGCGTTGCTCGAACTGGCCCTGGTCTTCCCTCAAGAAGTGCGCTGGTTGAGCGGGCGGCGTTTCCTGACTTTCCTGGGATACTTGCTGGCTGTGCCGCTCATCCTCTGGGCGATCAGGTGCCTGTGGGATGAGGCACATCCGCTCCGCTACATTACCGTCTGGCGCGTGCTCTATTTGTTCGACGCGCTGGCGGTGCTGTACTTTGGCGCGACGCTCGTGGTGCGCGCTTTTGCCTCCCACTCGCCGGTAGTGCGCCGCCAGACCACCACCATGCTGCTGGGCATGATGGTCGCCTTTGGCCCCCTGGCGATCTGGCTGTTCTGGTCTGCAGTGCGGTCAATAAACTTCCCGCCCTGGCTTTTCGTCTTTACGGTTATCTTCCCGGCGGTAACTGCCTACACCTTGTTGCGGCAGCGACTGGTGCGCACCGATTACCTCATGCGCCGCGCCATGCTCTACAGCCTGCTGTCTGTCCTGATACTGGGCGCGTATGCCTTCCTGGCGGCCGGGCTGGGCCTTATTTTTGGTGACTTATTCCGCGTGTACAGTCCTTACCTGCTGGGGGCGCTCGTCTTCCTGGTAGCGATTGTCCTCAACCCGTTGCGCGATCGCCTGCAACGCTGGATTGACGTGGTTTTCTTCCGCACCGCTACGGCCTACCAGCAGCGCATTCAGGAGTTTACCCACGAACTGACCCGATTGATGGATCTGCCTGCGATTGTGCAGGCGGTGCGCCGTCAAGCGGAAGAAAGCCTGTTTCCCCAACATTGTCACATTTTCCTGTATGATGCGCTGAACGACCAGTATGTCGCCGCGGCGGGGGAGGATGGTCGCCCGACCAGTGATGTGCGCTTTCATGCTGCCAGTCCACTGGCGCGGACGCTGAGTCGCGAACGCGTCCCGCTCTTCCTTGACCTGGCGCGGATACCCGACTCGTTGCAGAGCGAACGCGCCCGGCTGGCGCTGCTGGGCGCAGTGTTGTTCATCCCGCTGCCGGGCGAACGGCTGAACGGCTGGCTGGCGCTGGGGCCAAAACGCTCTGGTGACATCTATAGCGGCGCGGAACTCAATTATCTGGATATGCTCGCCTCGCAGGCCGCCGTGGCGATAGAGCGCGCTCAGGTTACGCATCACATGGAGCAACGCGTGCGTGAAATGAATATTCTGGCGCGCCTGGCCCAGGGCGTGAACATTACCGTGGCTTTCGATGACATGCTCGAACTCATCTACGCCCAGACCGATCAGGCGCTGCCGGTGGACGATATGCATATCACGCTCTATAACGCGGAGGCGAATTACTACTACTTTGCTTTCTGTCTGGAAAAAGATACCCGCTTGACCGAGCGAGAAAACATTCCTTTGCCGGCGCAGGTAGGGCTGAGCCGCGAGGTGATTCGCAGCCGCCGCGCCATTGTCACAGCCGATTATGCGAGTGAATGCCGCGAGCGTGGCATTACGCCCAGTACCAGCGGCGTCTATGCCTGGGCCGGCGTGCCGCTGAACGCGGGCGCCGAGACCATCGGCGCGTTGACCATTGCCAGCCGCGATCCGAACGTGGTCTATACGCCGGCGCAGGTGGAACTGTTGCAGTCCATTGCCAACCAGGCCGCCGGGGCCATTGTCAAGGCGCGCTTGCTTCAGGAAACCGAACGTCGCGCCCGGCAACTGGCCACACTCAACGAAATCACGCGCCAGTTGACCGGCACGCTGGAACCCGGCCTGCTGCTCCAGCGCATTCTGGAGAGCGCCGTTTCAATTTTGAACTGCGAGGCCGGCACCCTGTTCCTGCTCGACGAACAAACGGACGAACTGATCTTCCAGGAAGTCGTCAGCCCGGTCGCCCATGAACTGACCGGCAAGCGTTTGCCGCCCGGCAGCGGTCTTGCCGGCAAAGCCGCACAAACTCGCAGCGTCATTATCGAGAACGATGTTCAGCATTCATCGCAACATTTCGCCGCCGTGGATCAACAAACCGGTTTCGTCTCCAGGGCGCTCATGGCCGTTCCCCTTATCGTCAAGGATCGCGTCATTGGCGTTCTGGAGGTCATCAACCGCAAAGACGGCCTGCCCTTTGGGGAAGACGACAAAAATCTCCTGATGGCTTTTGCCAGCCAGGCGGCTGTTGCCATCGAGAACGCCCGGCTGTACACCCTGACCGACCAGGAACTTTCGGCGCGCGTGGAGGAACTCTCGGTCATGCAGCGCATTGACCGTGAATTGAACGCCAGTCTGGATGTCCGTCGCGCCATGCGCATCACGCTCGACTGGGCCTTGCGTCAATCGGCAGCCGAGGCCGGACTGATCGGTATCGTGCAGGATAGCGGCCTGCGCCTGATGGCGCAAACGGGCTACGATGCCTTGCAGGAACAGTATCAGGATTCGCTCCTGCCGCTGGATCAGCCGGCAGTGCGCGCCGCCCTGGAAAGCGGTCAGCCGCAGCAAGTTGTATTGGACGGGGAACAGGGCGGCTGGCTGCGCGACGCGCGCCGTCAACTGGCCGTGCCCATCCGCCGCGAGACCAACGTCATCGGTCTCATCGTGCTGGAAAGCCTGACCGCAGAAAATTTGCCAGAACAGGCGATTAATTTCCTGACCCGTTTGAGCGATCATGCGGCGATTGCTATCGCCAACGCCCAACTCTACGCCGAAGTGCAGGCCGCCAATATCGCCAAGAGCGATTTCATTTCCTTCGTCGCCCATGAACTCAAGAACCCGATGACTTCCATCAAAGGGTACACCGAATTGCTGGCGGCAGGCGCGGTCGGGCCAATCAACGAGAATCAGGCCAACTTCCTCAACACCATTCGCTCCAATGTCGAGCGCATGGCCACCCTTGTCTCGGATTTGAACGACAATTCCAAGATTGAGGTAGGTCGCCTGCGGTTGGAGTTCAAGGCGGTGGACCTGCCAGAAGTGGTAGATGAAGTGGTCCGTTCGATGACCAGGCAGGTGGAGGACAAGAAACAAACGTTGACCGTAAAACTGGCCGATAACCTGCCCAAGGTCTGGGCGGATCGCACGCGGTTGGTGCAAGTGCTGGTCAATCTGGTCAGTAACGCCCACAAGTACACGCCGGAGGGCGGTCATATTCTGGTAGCGGCGGAACGCTCGCCCAACCGCTGGGACCCGCAGGGCGTGGCTGAGGTGGTGCATATCTGGGTGCAGGATGATGGGATTGGCATCAGTCAAGAAGACCAGAAGAAGATTTTCCAGAAGTTCTTCCGCTCTGACGACGCCCGGGCGCGCGAGGCGCCCGGCACCGGCCTGGGGCTGAACATCACCAAGAGCCTGGTGGAAATGCAGGGCGGGCGTATCTGGTTCGAAAGCGAATACCGCAAAGGAACGACGTTTCATTTCACCGTGCCGGTGGCAGAAGAGGCGTAAGGGATGGCCATTTCCGCAGCAATCGGGCAGGCGCGAGCACTGGACGGGCGCGAAGCCGCGCTTCAGGCCACACATCAGGCCCTGAATCATCTCGGCAGTGCCGCACCGAATCTGGCGATTCTTGTTTCCTCATACCAATACGATGCCCAGCAGGTAGTGAGTGGCGTCAGCAGTTTGCTCGGCAACGTGCCGATCATTGGCTTCAGTTCGCCAGCGGGCCTGACCTCTCAGGGCATCCATTCCCACTCGGTTGTGGTGGCATTGCTCAGCGCTGGCGATACCCGTATTCAGGTGCGCTGGCTGCCCGGTTATACCCAGGCGACCCGCGAGGTTACTGCCCAACTGGCGCAATTACTGGCTCAGAATCCCGCTCAAGCGGCGCTCTTCTTTGCCGATGGCTTCAATGCCGATGCGGAACAACTCTGCGCGAATTTGCCGTCCGGGGTCAACGCCATCGGCGGACTTTCCGGCGGCGACCTGCATAGTGGGAGCGCCTACCAGATCGGCGGCAATCAGGCCAGCGCAGGCGGCCTGGCTGTTGTCCAGCTGGAAGGGCAGTTACAGGTTGGCCTGGGTTATGGTCATGGCTGGCAGCCGGTCGGGACCCACTTCCGCGTCACGCGCGCGCGTGGTTTCTGGTTGCGCACGCTGGACGGGCGTCCGGCTTCGGAGGCCTACGCGCGTTTGTTCGGTTACCCGGCGCGCGATTGGGCCTTTCCCCCGCTCACCCATCTGGTGCGCCTGTACCCGCTGGGGATAGCGCAGCCGGATTCATCCCTGCTGGTACGCTCTCCCCTGCGCGTTGAGGCCGATGGCAGCCTGCGTCTGAACACAGCCCTGCGCGACGGCGCGGAAGCCTACCTGCTGGTAGGCAGTCTGATGGCCTGCCGAGAGGCGGCGCGCAATGCCGCCCAACAAGCCCTGGCCGCTTTGCACGGAGGCAGGCCGGCGCTGGCTCTGGTGCTGGCCGACATCGCCTGGCAAATGCTCTTCGAAGCCGAACCCGGCGCGGAGATCGCGGCCCTGCAACAGGTTTTGGGTGACGAGGTGCCGGTGATCGGCGGGTATACGCTGGGTCAAATTGTCCCGCGCGCTGAGGATACACCGCTGTTCCTCAATCAACATCTGGTAGTGGTTGTTTTTGGGGAACCGCCGAAGAAAGGCGGACGGTAACATCCTGCCACGCCTGACACTCAATTTGGAGATAATCCCATGCTGAAAAGCCTTCCTTCCACACCGCAGGAACTGCTGGCCTGGCAATGGCCGGACATCGAACCGCATTGTCGTGCTCTGGAGACGTACCCGCTGAACGCCGGGAATGTGCATGAGTGGCTGGTGGACTGGACACGCCTGACCGAGAAACTGGAGGAAATGTATACCCGCCTTTCGATTGCGACGTCCGTCAACACCGCCGATCAGGAGGCCGAAGCGCGCCTGAAAGCGTTTCTGGATACCATTTTCCCCAATATCATGGCCGCCGATCAGCGCCTCAAGGAGAAATTGCTGGCCAGCGGCCTCGAACCCGCCGGCTTCGAGATTCCTTTACGCAACATGCGCGCCGAGGCCGAGCTCTTCCGCGAGGCCAACCTGCCGTTACTGTCCGAGCAGCAGAAACTGGCGCTGGAATATGACAAGATTTTCGGCGCGCAGACGGTGCAATGGGAGGGCGAGGAAATCACCCTGACCCGCCTGGCGCTCAACTTCCGTCACCCCGATCGTGCGCGACGCGAACGGGCCTGGCGCCTCAAGGCCGAACGCCAGCTGGCCGACCGTCAAGCCATTAACGATTTGTGGCGCAAGTTCATGGCAGTCCGCGCCCAAATTGCGAGGAACGCCGGCAAGCCCGACTATCGCGCTTACGCCTGGCAGCAACGTCTGCGGTTTGATTACACGCCTCAGGATTGCCAGGCCTTTGCCGAGGCCATCGAGCGGGTCGTTGTACCGGCGGCGCGCCGGGTCTACGAACGCCGCCGCGAGGCGCTTGGTCTGGACCGGCTGCGCCCGTGGGACCTGACCGATGGCTGGTTTGGGAATCCGCCGCCCCCTCCCGATTTGCCCCCGCTCAAACCATTCCGCTCGATCGAGGAACTTACCCGGCGCGCATCGGCGGTGTTCCATCGGGTGGACCCGGTGCTGGGCGGTTACTTCGACACCATGCTCGCCGAAGGCCTGACCGACCTGGAGAACCGCAAAAACAAAGCGCCCGGCGCCTTCTGCGCCTCGCTGGCCTCGCTGCGCAAACCTTTTGTTTTCGTCAACGCCGTCGGCACGCACGAGGATGTGATGACCACGCTGCACGAATCTGGACACGCCTTCCATGTCTTCGAAACGGCTCATCTTCCGTATATTCACCAGTTAACCGTGCCCATGGAATTCGCGGAGGTGGCTTCGATGGGCATGGAGTTGCTTGCCTCGCCATATCTGACCGAGTTCTACAGTCCGGCCGAGGCGGCACGCGCTCGCATCGAACACCTGGAAGGTATGTTGCTCTTCTGGCCTTTCATGGCAGTCGTGGATTTATTCCAGCATTGGGTGTACGAGAATCCGCAGGAGGGCGCCGATCCGGCGGCCTGCGATCGCCGCTGGAGCGAACTTTGGGATCGGTTCATCCCGGCCGTGGACTGGAGCGGTCTGGAAGACGTCAAGGCCACCGGCTGGCATCGCAAGCTGCATATTCACCAGATTCCCTTCTATTACGTGGAATACGGATTGGCACAACTGGGCGCAGTGCAAATCTTTGGCAATGCGCTCCAGGATCCGCGCCGCGCTGTCGCAGCCTATCGCCGTGCGCTTTCACTGGGCGGCACAGTCCCCCTGCCTGACCTTTTTGCCGCGGCGGAGACGCGCTTTGCTTTCGACACAGCCATTCTGCAGCAGGCCGTGGACCTGATGGAGAACACGATTGCGGAACTGGCCAAAGTCAGCGACTGAGTGACCACGGCAACCAGTAACAGGTCGGCTCTACTCTCCCCCTACCTGCGTTCGTCAGGGCAGGCCGGAAAGCCAGTCCCTGGAGACAGGTTGGAAAGCCTGTCCTCCTTTGGGAAAGCGACGGAGGCGCACTTGAGCAGGCGACGATTACCTTTCCGCGATCTGGGCGCTCAAGGCTGGCAGAACCTGGGCCTGGCTGCCATCGCCATTTACTATGGGCTGTACGTTACTGTGGCTCTGGTGAGCAGGGGGGTCTTTTTCCGCATCGGCGGCGATTATCTGGCATTCTGGAGCGCGGGCGTCGCTGCGAACGAATACGGCTACGGGCGTGTATATGATTTGGCCATTCTGAAAAGCATTCAGGAGAAGGCAGCGCCGCAGGTGGCCGATCCGTCGCTGGTGTTCGTGACCATCCCTGTCCCTTTTCTGTCAGTGTTCATCCTGCCCTTTCAGCTCCTGGCTCTCCTGGAGGCCAGAGTTGGTTTTGTCATCTGGACGCTCGTTAACGCCCTGGTCCTGGCTGGATACCTGACGTTTTTCATGCGGAGTATGTCGCCCGAGTCACAGCGGTCGCGCACCGTGTGGATGGTAATGCTTGCTTTTCCTGTCTTTGCGAACTTCGTTGAAGGGCAGATCAACGTCTTTCTGACCATTTGTATCGGCGAGTTTCTGCGCGCAGTAGCCCGTCAGCGGTCAGCGCGGGCTGGATTATGGTTAGCAGGATTACTGGCGAAACCTCAATTCCTGATCCTGATTTTGCCGGCTTTGTTCCTGCAACGCTCGTGGAAAATTCTGGCCGGCTTCACCGCCGGCGCGATGACCCTGCTTCTGCTCTCGTTTGGAATGGCCGGTTTAGAAGGCCTGGGCAGAATGGTTGCCCTGTGGGTGGGCTATACGGGGGGGATAGCCAGCAATTCGCCGCAGAACATGATGAACTGGCGCATGGTGATAACAAGGTTGAGCGCTCTGGCAACTCCCTGGCTGGGGTGGAGCGTCGGCATTACAGGTATGGTTTTGACTCTGTTCATGGCTATTCGCCTGTGGCGCATTCCCACACCGCCCGCCTCTCCCCGCTATCCCCTCACCCTGTTGGGCACACTGGCGGCGACCGGCGCGCTTACCTGGCATGCTCACGTGCATATGCTGATGTTGCTGATCCCGCCGTTGCTCATGCTGCGCGGTCATCCGCGCTGGCCGGCGCAGGCCTGGTATCTCTGGCTGTTTCTCTTGCCGCTGGCTTCATTCCTGGGGCTGATCTTCGGTCTCCTCATCAAGGATGGCATCTTACCGCCCGTCGCACAGGTGGAGGATTTTCTTCCCGGCCTGTTCGCTTTAGGCCTGAACCTGTATTTCCTGCTCCTATCACGGCGGGCGCAGGCGAGGAGCGTTCTTGGCGACGAAGCAATTTCCAGGCGAATCAATTTAGCCTGATAAATTGGGAGATTGCTTCGCCGAAAAACGGCTCGCAATGACATGGCTGAGTAGTTACAGCCAGGGTATCAAAAAGGCAATCCCATCACGATATAGCCGCCAGCAGCAGACCGATGACGACCAGAGCCAGGCCGGTCAGTTTGGGCGGATAGGCCGGTTCTTTGCGCCAGAGTATGCCCAACGCGGCTCCAATGGGGATGCTCAACTGACGGAAAGCGGCGAGATAACTCACATCGCGCACATAGGCCATGGCCCACAAAACCAGACCATAAGCCAGCGTAATGACGCCGCCTAACGCCGAGGCGAATAACCACTGGCGGCGCAGAATCTGTTGTAAACTCATCCGTTCCCTCGCCTTCCCCATAACCAGCAGGAACAGAAACAGACTCAGGCTGATGGTTTCCAATTCGACCCAGAGCAAAGCCCATTCCAGATTCGACAGGGAGGTATCCGGCAAGGCACGCAGCAAGCGCAAGGCATAATCATCTATCAACATATAGGCCGTGATGCCAGCGGCTGCCAGAATTGCCCTGCGAACCGCCGGCTGACGGTACGCCGGCCAGCGCAGGTCAGCAAAACGCGGCAAGGGCAGCATCAGGCAGCCGACGGTGACGCAGACAAAACCGACCAGAGCCAGGGCGCCGATTTGGGAGGCGCGCCCCAGCGCCAGGCTGACCAGCGCGATGAGCACCACCGGCAAGGCGCGCGCCAGCGGGTACGTCCAGGAGAGATCGCCCAGGCGGTACGCGCCGGCCAGAGCGCAATAGTACAACACCTGAGTCACCCCCGTCGCGAGCAACAGTCCCCAGGCCGGCGCCGGCATGACTGCCAGACCGCGCCGTAGAACGAACAGGGTCGGCGAGAACAGAAGTATCGCCGCCAGGGAAGCGGCTAAAAAGAGAGCCGCCGAGGGGTTATGGCGTTTGCCCAGAAAATTCCACAGGGCATGAGCACAGGCGGAGAGGGTAACCAGCAGGAAAGCCAGAGGAGTCATGGTCAGGAATCCAGCCGCGCCGCCCCTGTTCTTGCCGCCACTTAGCAGACAGGCAAATCACCGCTTAACCGCAGGCCATTTTCGCCCATAGGCGCCTCTCCCTCGGGTAATGCGCCGATAGGGAGGCATCTCAATCAGGTAAACCTGGCTTTTCGTTGCATCCAGCAATTTGTTCCAGAGCGCAGGGTAGTTGAGGGCAAATTCGTCCGGGTGTAAGGTGGAGGTGATGACTGTCGGCAATTCGGCGTAGTAGCGATAGTTAAGCAACTGGTGTAGTTTCTCCTCAGCCCAAATAGAACTGGTGCCCCGCTCTTTCAAATCGTCCAAAATCAACAAAGGGGTAGAGCGGATTTCGTGGAAGCGTCGGTCAAAGGACACATCGGAGTTGGGACTGAACGTCTGCCGCAGATAATCCAGTAAGTCAGCCACAGACACCATTAACGCCTGGCCGCCTTCAGCGATGCGGAAATTGCCGATGGCAGCCGCCAGATGGGTTTTGCCACAATACGAGTCGCCAAGCAGCGTCAGCCATCCCTGGGGTTTTTCGGCAAAGGTAACCGCCGCCCTGACGGCCTCGTGCAGGGTCTTCACGTCGTTCTCGGTGACGGTAACGCGCGTAATCGTTCTCTCCTTGAACTTATTGCCACGCGCATCTTGCTGCTCAACCGTAGAGACGATGGCAATTTCTTTGCCGATTTCATCCTCGCGGCTTTCGAAGGTCTCGAAGGTCATGGCGCGGAGCTCTGGCCAGGTCAGAATGGAAATATCGGGGTTGCTCGTTTCGGTTGGGCGGCGATAATCGGGAGCGGTAATGCGCACACGTTGGACGAACGTTTCATCCTGCAAGCGCGAACGAATGCGGCTCTCAATCTGATCGAGCAACAGGTTCGTGGTAATGACCGTCGGCAGTTTATTGATGTAACGGTAATTGATGATTTGAAACAGTTTTTCTTGCGCCCAGGGGGTGGCGTTTTGCGTCCCAAAGTCATCGAGCACCAGCAGGCCGACGTTGCGCACCTCCTCAAAGCGTTCCTCGAAAGTCGTTTCCGGGTCGTTAAAGGCAAAACGCAAGAAGTCGAGCAAATCGGGAACAGTGATGAAGAGGGTGGGGATGCCCTGGGACACAGCGGCGTTCGCAATGGCCGCGGCCAGGTGGGTCTTTCCACAGCCATAGCCGCCTTCCAGCAACAACCACCCTTGCGGATGGCGGGCAAACTCCTCGGCCTTTTTTTTGGCTTCCTGCAGGCTGCGCTTGTCCTGTTCTGTCAGGTGAGCCTTTTTGTGCCCTTCCTCCCGAAAGTTCTCGAAAGTGCGGTCGGCAAGTCGATGGAGGTGACTTAATTCGAAAAGGCGCTGTTGGGCGCTCTGGACAATCACCGCGCTGCGACAAACGCACGGCTCCAGTCGTCCGAAACGCGGGTCTTCGGGCGGCACCTCATAGCGCACGTAGCCGACGCCGTGACAGTGGGGACAATCGGGTTTTCCCAGACTAGTTTTCGCCATGATGGAGGTATTCGGCGAACTCGCTGTCGGAATACCGGCGGCCAGTTTCCTTAAGGTCGAGTCGATCTTGCTTTTTGGCATGGCCTTCTACCTTCCAGCGTTTCAGGATGGCTTCCACATACTTCCAGTTGCGCTTGTTTTTCTTGACGGCGATTTCAATGGCCTCGGCGATCCACTCGACGGGGTAAGTCTGTTCAGCATCCTTGAGCGCGTCGGCCAGGAGTGGAGTCAGCGGGCCGATGTTCTCCTCGTACAATCGAAAGACGTTGGGCCGGGGCGGAGGAGGCGGAGGCGGCGGCGCGCCGGGTTGCCACAGGCCCTGAACGAACGCCTGGGCTGCGGCGCGTCCGCGCGGGGAGTTGAGGAAGTAGAGCGTGCGGGCGTCGCGTTGGGCCATAAGCAGAATGCCCCGCCGCACCGCCTTTTCCAGTGCCGCTTCAGGATGGGCAACCACTTCCCGAAAATCGGCCTGGCGCAGGAAGTGAACGCCGCCCTCCATCTTTGCCATCCGCCAGAGGGCATAAAGGGCGACCTTGAGTTCCTCCAAATCGTCCATCTCGTTCAGCAGACGGAAGAACGAATCGGGGAGAGGGGTCCAGGATTCCTGATCGCCGAAGCCGGCAAACATGTTTTAAACCTGCCTCAGGTCAATATGGCGGGTGGCCGCGTCCACAAATTTGGCCAGATGGCTCAGAAAGACGAGTTCGACGCTGCCGGTTGGCCCATTGCGGTGTTTGGCGATGATGATTTCCGCCACGTTCTGTTTGACTGTATCCTTTTCGTACTGGTCAGGACGGTAAATGAACATGACCACATCGGCATCCTGTTCGAGGCTGTTGTGGACGATGATGTTATTGGCGACAAAGTTGTGATGGCCTGGAACAGTCAAATCGTACACTCGCTCTTCACCGTCAGGTTCAAGGGAAACGATTCTGTCCCAGTACACGTCGCTTCCGGCAAGCCGGGTCAGGCTGTGTGATCTAGAAGGAAGGGCACGAGGCAAAGCAAGATTATCGCCTACAACCAATTCATCGAGCCTTCTCCAACCCTGAATGGTCAGGAACTGGTGATTGCCGGTGGCGCGGATTTCTCTACCCAGCCGCGTTCTCAGTTTGAACACAGGTTTTGTCCCTGTGCAAAACGCGCGGCTGACAGGCATGGCTTCCAGTTGGAGCGTGTCTGGATTGAGCGCCCAAACATGGAAACCAGATTTGCCTTCCAGCTCCTGAATTGGAACATGACTGCCACTTTCCAGGGCAATCCGTGTGTCACCTGTCAGACAACCTGACTCGCGCAAATCGGAGAGCACAGGCCGCTTATCGGTGCGCTGTTCCACAGCGCGGCTGAGCTGCGCGGCAGCCAGAACAGGCACGTTAAGTTCACGCGCCAGCGCTTTCAGGCTACGGGAAATGTAGGAAACTTCCTGAACGCGATTTTCAGCGCGCCCTTCCCCACCCATCAATTGCAAATAGTCAAGGAGGACGAGGTCGAGGCCATATTCCATGTGCAGGCGGCGGCATTTGGTGCGCAGCGCCAACGGGGTAATGGCCGGTGTGTCATCCAGATAAATATGCGTATCGCCCAGGACTTCGATAGCGTGGGTCAGCAGCGGCCATTCTTCTTCAGTGAGTTTGCCATTGCGCAGGCGTTGCGAGTCGATGCCGGTTTCTTGCGCCAGCAGACGCTGCACGACCTGTTCGTTGGACATTTCGAGCGAGAAGATGGCGACATGCTTTTTGTGCAACAGGGCTGCATTGCGCGCCACCGACAGCAAGAAGCCGGATTTTCCCTGACCGGGGCGGCCAGCAATGATCAACAAATCCGAAGGTTGCATGCCGGTCAGCAAGCGGTCCAGGTCAATGAAGCCGGTGGGCACGCCGAAGATTTCTTCTGGTCGCCGGGCCAGTTCGTCAATCCGATCGTAGTACTCGCTCAGCGCCTGCGAGATGGGTTGCACATCGCGGCGGAGCCGGCGTTCGCTGACGTTGAAGACCGACTTCTCGGCCTCCGTAAGGACATTTTCAATGGCTTCCTGCTGGTTGTAGGCAAGGGTAGCAATCTGATTGGCGGCGGTCAACATACGGCGACGGAGGGCCGCGGCCTCTACCATGCGACCATAGGCTTCCGCATGGAGCGAGGTTGGCACCTGGTTGAGCAGCGCCGTCAGGTAAGCCGGCCCGCCGACTTCTGCCAGATGACCGGCGCGCTCCAGTTCCTCGGCCACGGTCAGCAAGTCAATCGGCGTGCGCTGTTCGTGCAGGCGGGTAAAGGCCTCCCAAATCCAACGGTTGCGATGGATGTAGAAATCATCCGCTTGCAGGAACTGGGCCAGATCGTAGTACACTTCCGGGTTGATGAGCACCGCACCAATGACGGCCTCCTCGGCCTCGCGGTTGTGCGGAACGGTCGCGGAAGCCGCTGGAGATGGCGGCGTCATCGCCTCGGGCGGTATATCGTCAGGAGGAAGAACAGCGCTCATGGTCAGCGAATGTGGAGCGTCAGTTGGCGGGCGTTTCTTCGTCGCCCTTGTCCTGGTCAAGTTTCTTAAGGAAATCTTCGAACACGTCGAGGCGATCCTCGGAAGCCTGCGGCGGTTCTTCCGTGGCAGCAGGAGGCGTGGGCGCGGTCTCTTCAATGTCTTGCTCCGGCACGATGGCGGCGGCTTCCATCACCGCCTCGCTGACCAGAATGGGCACGTGGACGCGCACGGCCAGGGCAATCGCATCGGACGGACGCGAGTCCAGCGCCAGGATGCGTCCATCGTCTTCCACTACAATGCGCCCGTAGAAAATATCATCACGTAAATCTACAATCTCAATGCGCAAGACACGGGCATTGAACAGCGCAAAAGTATTCTTGAGTAAATCGTGCGTCAACGGGCGAATCATCTCGATTTCCTGTAAGGCTACCGTTATCGCCTCTGCCTCATAGGGACCAACCCAGATCGGCAGGTAGCGTTCGCGATCCGTCTGCCGCAAGACAATGACCCGCTGCGAAGACATCAAACTGACCCGCACGCTATCAACCACAACCTCCACCATATCCGACATAGACTGACTCCGTTCATTTTCTGGAATATGGTTATTTTACTGCCGATTGCCAAAAAATGTATTAATAACGGTCACCATAAAAACCTTCGGGACGTTTCAACAGCCCATCCCGAACTCACGTTATAATAGGCAGGAATCTTCTCCCAGGCGGTAACCAGGATTATGTCTTCAACAATTTTTGACCCTTACCTGCAACGCGCGCGCCGGCTTTCGTGGGCCAGCTTGATTCTGGCAATTCTGGCTGTGCTACCCTACCTATGCTGGTTAATCTGGACAACATACAACATCCTGCTTTCAACTCCTTCGGAGGAAATTTTCGCCTTTCTTATCTCCCTGGAGTCGCCGATGAATTTTCTCGGCAGTTTCTCAGTATGGGGGTGCTTCAGCGGCCTGCTCTTTGGCCTGTTCAGCCTGCTCACCGGTTGGAGCGCGCTGCGTCAACTGGACCCAGGGGAAGGCCCCGCCGAACGGCAGCGCGTGACCATTGCCTTTATCCTGAGCAGTCTGGCTATCCTGTCACACTTCTTTTTCCTGTTCCTGCGCCCGTGGGAATTTTAATCTCTGGCGCCTTCTGTACCTGAGGGAAACCCGCCGGCAGCGAATACCGCCTCCGCTTCAGCGCCTGTGGCCTGTTTTGCCATCAAAGATTTTCTTCAACGAGGGGAATTACCTGTACCTTTTGCGCCGGGTGTGGCACATTTTTTCGGCGAAAACGTAACGACCTGCCATGATCGTATTGGAGGGCGAACTGTCAACGAATGCCTGACCACGAATAGACGAATAACCGCACCGCATTCGTTTATTCGTTTTCCCATTCGTGGACGGTCTGTTCCTGACGGGCTGAAAGCCCGTCCTACGGCTGAGCACTGTCTATTGCTTCGCGATGAGTTCCATGAACGTTTCCACCACTTGCGGGTCGAAATGAGAGCCGCTTTGCTGGCGGATGTATTCCAGCGTCTTTTCTTTCGGCCAGGCTGGGCGGTAGGGACGGTCGCTGGTCAGGGCGTCGTAAACATCCACAACGGCGAAGAGGCGGGCGGCGAGGGGAATCTCTTCGCCTTTCAAGCCGCGCGGGTAGCCGGAGCCATCCCATTTTTCGTGGTGGCAGTAGGGGATGTCGAGCGCGGGGCGCAGGTAGTCAATTGGCGAGAGCATTTCGTAGGCAAAACGCGGGTGCTGGCGCATGATTTTCCACTCCTCCTCGGTGAGCGGACCTTCTTTGAGGAGGATGCCATCCGGCACACCCATCTTGCCGATGTCGTGCAGCAGGGCGCCGCGGCGGATGTGAACCAGGTCGCTATTGGTCAGACCCATGGCGCGCGCCAGTTTCAGGGTCAGTTCGGTGACGCGCTGGGTGTGGCCTTCGGTCTCCTTGTCGCGCAAATCCAGGGCGCGCGACCAGCCTTCGATGGTGGCGTCGTAAGCCTGTAACAGGGCCAGGTTGGCATGTTCCAGATCATAGAAGAGGCCGGCGTTATCTATGGCGATGGCAGTCTGACCGGCCAGGGTTTCGAGGAAATCCTCCCATTCCCTCTGTCGCTGCATGGGGGCGCGCTGGAAGATCTCCAGCACGCCTCTGACCTGCCCCTTGGCGATGAGCGGCACGGCGTAGTAGGAGACAAAGCCCTCGCTGGCAAAATGTGGCGAGCGCAAAAAGTCGGTCTTGTGCTGGCGTAAATCCGACACAAAGAGGATGCGCCGTTCGAGGGCGGCCTGCCCGGCGTAGCCCTGGCCCAGGCGCAGATGGGTGTGTTGGAGAGCCTGGGTGCGGAAGCCGCGCCCGGCGGCGAAGTCGAGCGTGAGGGTGTGCGGATCGAGCAGTAAAATGGCGGCGGCGTCAATCCCCAGTTGCGAGGTGATCTCATCCAGCGCCACGTTGAAGGTGACGCGCAGGTCGAGGCTGCTGGTGATGGCCATATCAATGCGGCGCAGCGCCTGGATATGACGCAGGCGGCGGGCGGTTTCCTCGAACAGGCGGGCGTTTTCGAGGGCGGAGGCGGCGAAGGAAGCCATCGTCTCCAGCAGGCGCAGGTCGGCTTCGCGGAAGGCGGCTTTGCGGCTGACGTTATCCAGGGCGATTACGCCAATCACTTTTTCGCCGCGCCGCAGGGGGGCAACGATGGCGCTCTGCACCTGGGCGATTTCCTCGATCTCGCCATCGTAGCGGATTTCGGGGTCGGCGCGCACATCGGCGAGGAGCAGCGGGCGGCGTTCGCGGAAGGCGCGCGCCGAGTAGCCGCTGGCGGGCGGGAAACTCGATTCCAGCAGGCGCGGGTCGCGGTAGCCGCGCGCGGCGCGGATGCGCAGATTGTCCTGTTCATCCGCCAGCAAAATCGTCCCTTTTTCGGCGGCGGGGATGGCTTGAACGATGATGTCGAGAATGTTCTCCAGCCGCGTTTGCAATTCCAGGCTTTGCAACGTCTGCTGGCTGAGACGCCAGAGGGCTTCCAGTTCGAGCAGGCGCTGCTTGCTGTCGGTAATGTCTTGCACGGTGCCGAGGGCGCGCAGGGGGACGCCTTGCGGATCGAACTCCACTTCGGCCTGTTCATGTACCCAGCGCACCTCATTCCCCGACAAGATGAGATGGTCAATGCTGTAGGGCGCGCCGCGCAGGGCGGCCTGCCAGGATTGGTCCACGAAGGCGCGGTCATCGGGATGGACAGAAGCGAGGAAAGTCTCGTACGTCAACGGCGTGTCGGGCGGCAGGCCGAATATGCGGTAGATCTCGTCCGACCAGGTCAGGCGGTTTTGCTGCAAATCGAGCGCCCAACTGCCGATGTGCGCCACAGCCTGGGCGCGGCGCAGGTTGGCTTCGCTCTCGCGCAGGGAGTCTTCAAGTCTCTTGCGCTCGGTGATGTCTTTGCCGGTGGAGACGAAATGGGTGATCTCGCCGCGCTCGTCTTTGATGGGGGTGATGGTCTGTTCGTAGATGAAGAGTTCGCCGTTCTTCCTGCGGTCGGTGACTTCGGCGCGGAAGGTCTCGCCGGATAATATCGTCTGCCACATGGCGGCATAAAACTCCTGCGACATCTGACCGGATTGGAGCAGGCGCGGCGTTTGTCCGAGGGCTTCGGCTTCGCTGTAGCCGGTGAGGGTCTCGAAGGCGGGGTTGACGTATTCGATCACGCCCTGGCGGTCGGTGATGAAGATGATGTCGCCGCTGTGTTCGACGGCCTGGATGAGTTTCTCCTTCTGGGCTTCGCTGGTCTGGCGGGCGGCGCGCTGAGCGACGATCTGGCGCACATCACGGCTCAGCGTCCAGTAGAGCAGGGCGGCAGTGACCAGGATGAACGCCCAGCCCTTGTAAGTCTGCGCGGCGATGTACAGGTCATGGTCGCGGATCAGCCAGGCCAGGGCGCGGTCGGAGAAGACGACCCACAAGCCGCCAAAGAGAAGGTAAAGAAGGGGGATGCGGAAGGATAAGCGTTTCATCGTCCACCTTACGGATACCAATCACCAATTACCAATCACCAATCACTCACTCATCCTCGTCGGCGTCAACATGGAGAAGGTGTGATGCAACTGAGCGCCGACGCACGGACCCTCCTTTTCGGAGCTGATGCACTCGCGCACCTGTTTGCTATGCTCGCTGCCGCGCGCCGCCAGCACGGTGAGAGCGCGGCGGATTTCGCCCTCCAGTTCGGTGTAGCGCAGCAACAGGATGGCGTCGGCAATGTGCGAGACGCCGCGCCCGGTCAGGGTCAGTTCCGAGCCGAAGAGTCCGCCCATCTCGCCGGTCAGCAGGGCGGTGATGCCGTTGTTCTTGAACCACTGCGCCAGCGAATAGACGAAGTTGAAGTACCGCTCGGCGCTGCCGTGCGCGCCGGCTTCCAGGTCACCGATGGAGTCGATTACCACGCGGCGCTCTTTGCGCTCGCCAGTGAACAGGTAAGGGGAGAGTTGCGACATGACCATCTGGGTGACAGCGGTGCAGAGGTGTTCCTGCGTCACGCCGATGCGGTTGGTCTGCCACAGGCGGCCCACCTCGCGCTGGGTGGGCTGGAAGACGTGCAGGTAGATGTCGCGCAGGGGGGCCGTGTTCGACGGCTTCGAGAATCAGGCGGCTTGCGGCGCGGCGGCGCGGCGGTCGGCTTGCAGAAGGGTCACCAGGTAACGGCGCGCCAGGCCGGCCAGGGGGGTGTCGCGTACAGGAAAGAGACCGGTTCCTCGACGGCAGTCTCCAGCGAGCGCAGACCCATCTCCAGGATGGCAAGGGCGGCCTCCCGTTCCCCGGCGGGCAGCGCCTCGCCCAGCGGCTGGCGCGTGCACTCCAGCGTGGTCGGTAGCACGTCGGTGGGGAATTTCAGCCCGGCAAAGAGCGCCTTGAGCCAGGCCAGGTACTCGCTGAAGAGGGCCGGGGCATCGGCTTCGAGCGACTCAGCCAGGTAGGTGAGATGGTGGACGGCGTCGCGCACGCTCTTCTGGCGGCCGGGCAAGCCATCGGGTTTCCAGATTTCCGGCTGGCGGGCATGTTGCAGGTCCACGATGCGAGCGGCGAGATCGGCCTGGCGCTGGCGGAGGGGATGTGCAGTCGAGTCGAACTTGTCAGCCTCCTTTCAATTTTCCGGTGGTAAGACTTGCTCCGTGGGCGGCGAGGCTGCCGCTCTTAGTTACAGGGCTACAGAAAGTATACAACATAACAGGCTTTAAGACACTCCATTAAACAAACCAACCGGCCGGGAGCACACGCCCTCGGCCGGTTCAACTTATCTACCGTCTACCATCCATCGTCCACCGTCTACTCATACCTCACCGCCTCCACCACCGGCAACTGCGCCGCCTGGCGAGCCGGGACGATGGCCGCCAGCGCCCCGAAGAGCAGGCCGATGGCGACCGCCGCCAGCACGCCCGCCAGCGGGAAGGTGTAGGGGATGGGGAACATCACGTCCAGCCCCTTGACGATGACGTAGCCCAGGTACAGCCCGGCGAGAATGCCGAAGGCCGCGCCGACCGCGGCCAGCAGCAGCGCCTCGGCGGTAATCAGGCGGCGCACTTGTTTGCGGGTGGCGCCGACGGCGCGCACCAGGCCGATCTCGCGCCGCCGCTCGATGACGTTGATCGCCAGCGTGTTCATCATTGCAATCAGCGCCGGGAAGGCCAGAAAGGCCAGCATGACGTACATGCCGGCGAAGACCGCCTTCATCATCACCAGCATCTGGTCAATGTACTGCTTGCCGGCCAGGACGGTGAACTGCGGGTAATCGGCGGCGACGGCCTTGATGGCGGAGTCCACCTGCTCCAGCGTCACGCCGGGGCGCAGGTTGAGCTGGATGAAAACGTCATCGGTGCGGCCAAAGTCGGCGGCCAGGTTCTCCTGCGAGATGTAGGCCGTGACCACTTTGGCGTTCAGCAGGTCCGAAGCGTGGGCGACGATGGTGTAGGCCTGCGGGCCGTTGGGGGTGGCGAGTTCGACCGTATCGCCGACTTTCACGCCGAGCGTCATCAGGAACGAGCCGTTGACAATCATGTTGCGCCCGCTGGCAAGGGCCGCGTACGCCGTGGCCTCGTCGCCTTCTTTGAAGTCCAGGCCGCTGACCTGCGGGTAGGTCTGCGGGTCAAGCCCCAGCAGGGAGACCGGGCTGCCGTTCACGGCGCTGGAGGCGAAGCGCAGGGTGGTCACTGCCTCCACGCCCTCGATCTGCCGCAAACGGGCGGCGAACTCCGGGCTGGCGCCCATGTCGCTGTTCCAAACGGCAACGGACGGCGGGATAAACAGGTAATCGCTGCCAAGAGTCTTGTGGAGCAGGTCGTCCATCATGCCGCTCAAACTGGTGGTCATCCCGCCCAGGGCGACGATGATGGCCAGGCCGATCATCGTGGCGCTGACCGTCACGGTGACGCGCCCGGGCTGACGGGTCAGGTTGCCCTGCGCCAGGTCAGCGATGCCCTGCCGGGCGTAGAACCAAGCCAGCAGGCGGCCAAACGCCCAGGCAATTGGGCGCAGCAGAGCCGGCGTGACCAGAATCAGCCCGCCCAGGAAGAGCAGACTGCCGAGGGCGATCAGACTCATGTTCCCACTGGCCAGGCCGAGCAGCGCCAGGCCAATCAACGCCAGGCCGATGATGAAATCGGCGCCGGCGCGGCGTTTGTACTCCACCTCTGCCAGCGAGGGCCGCAGCGCCTCCAGCGGGGTGACGCGGCTGGCACTGCGCGCTGGCAGCAGGCTGGCCAGAACGGTCACGCCCACGCCGAGCAGGACGGAAGTCACCGCCAGCGTCGGCGAGACGACCGGCGCGCCCATGTGGAGGTTGATGAACGCTTCCATAGCCGGTTCCGCCAGGCGAACGATGAACGCCCCGAACAGGTAACCCAGAACGAGGCCGATGCCCGATCCGATGACGCCTTGCAGCAGTCCCTCGGCCAGGATAATAGCGGTGATGGTGCGGCGGGTAGCGCCCAGGGCGCGCAGCATGCCAATATCGCGCCGCCGCTCGGCGACGATGGTGCGAAAGGTGTTGAAGATGATGAAACCGCCCATGAAGAGGGCCAGCACGCCAAACATGTTCATCGCCGCCTGGCCAAGTTTGATACTGGCGAACATCTCCGAGCCGGGCGCCAGCGTCCCAACCTGATAGTCGCTCCCCAGGGCGGCTTTGATGGCGGCGATTGCCTCGTTGCGGGTGGCGTCATCCAGGCTGGTCAGAGCGACGCGCAGGATGTTGATCTGTCCGGGCTGGCCGGTCATCGCCTGCGCTTGCGGCAGAGTCACCAGCACTTCCTCGTTGCCGGGCAGGGTGCGTGGCGGCAGGAGGCCGACGATGGTCAATTCGGTCAGGCCATCCACCGAGGGCAGGCGGATGCGATCGCCGAGGCCCACGCCCCAGGCGTCAGCCAGGGACTGCGAGATGACGGCCGCGTCGCGATCATCCTCCTGCAGGAAGCGCCCGCCTTTGCCGATAAGGTAGGCCTGCAATGACTGCGCCGCCTGCGGCTCGACGCCGATCAGGTTGACGGCGCTGATGCGGTCGGGGCGGGCCGGGTCGCCGTCCACGAAATCGGGCGGCAGGTTGACGGTGCGCTCCAGCGCGGCGGCGTAGGCGCGGACGCCGGAGAGGCCGTCCAGGCGGCGGGCAGTCTCCTGCGGGAATCCGCCGCCGGAGACGTGGGTGATGGTCACGTCCACCGCGCCGCCGGCGGCCATCATGTTGGCCTGGAAGGCCTCCAGCATGGTCGGCAGGATGATGTTCATGCCGAAAATGATCAGCACGCCGAAGATGACGGCAAGCGTAGTCAGCAGGGTGCGCAGTTTGCGCCCGCTGAGGTAACGCCAGGCGAGGGTCAGTTGGAGGTTCATCCCTTAATCTCCAATTTCTTTCATCTTGTCGGCCAGCACCTGGGCATTGTCCTTGTTCTTGCGCTCCAGGTTCGTCTCGTCCACCACCTTGCCGTCCTTGAGGAAGACGATGCGGTCGGCGTAGGCGGCGATGCGCGGGTCGTGGGTGACCATGACGACCGTGCGGCCGTATTTCCTGGTCACGTCGCGTAGCAGGGAGGCGATTTCATCGCCGGAGCGGGTGTCGAGGTTGCCGGTCGGTTCGTCGGCCAGAATCAGGCCTGGCTCGGCGACCAGGGCGCGGGCGATGGCGACGCGCTGCTGCTGCCCGCCGGAAAGTTGGTCGGGGCGGTGATGCAGGCGGTCGCCCAGCCCGAAGCGGGTCAGCCATTCGGCGGCGCGGCGCCTGGCCTCGGCGGGTTTGACGCCGTCCAGCGTGACCGGCAGGGCGGCGTTCTCCACCGCGGTCAACACCGGGATCAGGTTGTAGAACTGGAAGACGAAGCCGATCTTCTGGCGGCGCAGCCGGGTCAGATCGTCGTCTTTCATCTCGGACAGGGAGACGCCTTCGATGCACACGTTGCCCTCGGTAGGACGGTCGAGGCCGCCGATAAGATGCAGCAGGGTGGACTTGCCACAACCGCTTGGCCCCATCACGGCGACGAACTCGCCTTCGTTGACGGTGAGGTTGACATGATCGAGGGCGGTCACGGCGGCTTCGCCGCGGCCGTAGATTTTGGTCAGGTTGTCGGTCTGGATGAGGAACATGGGGAACTCCGGATTGAAGATTGTTGATTGAAGATTGTTGATTGAAGATTGTTGATTGAAGATTGTTGATTGAAGATTGTTGATTGAGATGGCAGTTTTTGTCCCAGCAAACTGCTCACTGAACACTGTTCGCTGTTCACTGTCATCCTCCCGGTGGTGGGTAGGTGGAGCCTTTGTCGCCTCTGGCTGGCCGGCCGCGGCGGCGGATTTCTGGTTCGGGCAGCGGCTGGCGGCGGACTTCCTCGAGGCGCTGTTCGGTGATGTCCAGCCAGCGCAGGTCGGCCTCGAGGTGCATGATGGCCTTGTCGAGCAACAGGATTTGCGCCATTTCGGTCTGCGGGTCGCAGGCCTCGCGGCGGGTGGTCAGGTCGTGCAGTTCCTGGTAGAGATGCGCCCGCTGGGTCTGGATAAGGCGCGCCGGGTCGGCCTCGCCACAGGCCAGCGCCACCATCAACTTGATGAAGAACTCATCGCGCTGGTGATCGGGCGTCACGCCGAGGGCAAACCACTCGGCGAGGGCGATGCGACCCGTTTCGCTCAGGGCATAGATGCGGCGGCCTGGCTCCTCGCCCTCGCCCAGGTCCGAAACGCACGTCACCAGCCCGGCCTGCTCCAGCCGTTCGAGCGTGGTGTAGATTTGGGCCGGCTTCACCTCCCAGGTCTCGTCCCCCCCGACGACGGCCTCGAAGGCCGCGTGCAGTTCGTAGCCGTGGCGCGGCTTTTGGGCCAGGAGACCGAGGATGGCATGGCGGACGGACATGGCAGGCAGTCAGCGAATCTCGCGGTAGCAAAAAATAATAAACGGATTATTATTTTCGAGCGCGCCGAAATAATAAACGAGTTAATATTTTTTGTCAAGGGGATTTGAAGCGGTGCGCGCGAAACTTGCGGCACGCGGAGAGAGCAATCTGTTATAATCCATTCTGTCAACCCATTCAGGAAGAACCGATATGGAAGAAATAGCCTTCCCCGATAATTTTATCTTCGACGCTGTGGAAGAAGACCTGCGTAGTGGGCGATTCAACTACGTCCGCACTCGTTTGCCACCCGAACCCAATGGTTATCTCCACATCGGTCACGCCAAAGCCTTTCTGATTGATTACATGGTCGCCAAAAAGTTTGGCGGTGAACTCTACCTGCGCTTCGACGACACCAATCCGGTCAAAGAGGATACTGAGTTTGTTGAAGCCATCAAGGAAGATGCGCGCTGGCTGGGTATTGAGTGGGTCAAAGAAACCTACGCTTCCGATTACTTTGACTTGCTCTACGAGTGGGCAGTGCAGCTGGTTAAGAAGGGCAAGGCCTATGTGGACGACCAGAGCCCGGAAGAGTTAAGCCGCAACCGGGGCACGCTGACCGAACCGGGCGTGGAAAGTCCCTACCGCAACCGTTCGGTAGAGGAAAACCTTGACCTGCTGGAGCGCATGAAGAGGGGCGAATTTCCCGATGGCAGCCGGGTTTTGCGCGCCAAAATTGACATGGCTCACAGTAACCTGAATATGCGCGATCCGGTAATGTATCGCATCCTTCATGCCCGCCATCATCGCACCGGTGACCGCTGGTGCATCTACCCACTCTACGACTGGGCACATGGGCAAAACGATTCCATGGAGGGCATTACCCATTCGCTCTGCTCGCTCGAATATGAAAATCATCGTCCTCTGTACGAATGGTTCCTACAAGAATTAGGCGTTTTCCAGCCACGTCAGATTGAGTTTGCCCGCCTGAAGATGACCCATACGGTGCTCAGTAAGCGTAAGTTGCGCCGTCTGGTTGAAGAGGGATATGTGCGCGGCTGGGATGACCCACGCCTGCCCACCCTGCGCGCCCTGCGCCGACGCGGGTACACTCCCGAAGCCATTCGCGCCTTTATTTGCCGCATCGGCATCTCGAAAACCGACAGCGTAGTGGATATGACACTGCTGGAAGACAGCCTGCGCGACGACCTCAACCGGCGCGCCCCGCGCCGGATGGCCGTTCTCCATCCTCTCAAACTGGTCATTGATAATTACCCGGAGAACCTGGTCGAGGAAATGGAGGCCATCAATAATCCCGAAGATCTTTCCGCCGGCACGCGCAAAGTGCCGTTCTCGAAAGTGCTCTATATCGAGCGTGATGACTTTCGCCCAACGCCGTTGCCCAAATACTACCGCCTCTACCCTGGCAACGAGGTGCGCCTGCGCTACGCCTATCTGGTGACCTGTACGGGCTTCACCCAAGACCCAAACACCGGCGAGGTGACGGAAGTCCACTGCACCTATGACCCGTCCACGCGCGGCGGCGACGCTCCCGATGGCCGCAAGGTCAAAGCCACCATTCACTGGCTCTCTGCCCAACACGCGCGGCCCGCAGAAGTCCGCCTCTACGACCGTCTCTTCTTACACGAAAGCCCCGATGAGGTGGAAGATTTCCTTGCCTGCCTCAACCCCAACTCGCTGGAAATCCTGCCAGATTGCTTTACCGAACCCTCTCTGGCACCAGCACGCCCTGGCGATACTTTCCAGTTCGAACGGCTGGGATATTTTTGCGTTGACCCTGATTCGCGGGCCGGGAAACTCGTCTTCAACCGCGCCGTTTCCCTCAAGGACACCTGGGCCAAAATTGCCAGGAAGATCGAAGGTTGAAGAATCTGCTCCAAAAACATAACGCCAGAGGCGCACATGCAGGCCCTGGCGTTTCATCAACAGGCTGGGGGCAGAGGATTCGAACCCCTATCGACTGATCCAGAGTCAGTTGTCCTGCCATTGGACGAGCCCCCAGCGAAAGCGGGCTTATTTTACCATCCAACGCGGGAATACGTCTAGGGGCGCGCGTGCTATCCCATAAAATGTTACCGAAGTAACCATGGCAGAAACCGACCCCATGAACATAAACGAATGACGCAACTACCTACCCACTACCTACCCCTGTCATTGCGAGCCGCCGCAGGCGGCGAAGCAATCCCCTTGCTTGCCGGGAAATTGCTTCGCTGCGCTCGCCATGACAAGAGGCAGAGGGCTCTTCATGGCTTATGGCAGCCAGCCCCCCTGTCCCGTAAACGGGGGTTAGGGTAATCAGGTCTCTTTCCGCGAATTTCCTGAACGAAGGATACAGTACCTCACGAAGAAACGCATCCCCTGATAGAGTCATCTGGATTATAATCGCGCTGATGAAAGTAACCATCGCACTGGCTCAAATTGCTACCCGGCTTGGCGAGGTGCAGGCCAATCTGGAAAAACATCTGGCCCTGATTCGTCAGGCGCGTCAGAGCGGCGCTGATCTGGTGCTCTTTCCGGAACTTTCGCTGACCGGTTATGCGTTACAGGACCTGGCGTCGCTGGTGGCCTGCCGCGCAGCAAACGATGACCCGATCTTTTCCCATCTGCTGCAGGCCAGTCGTGACCTGGATATGGTGGTTGGCTTTGTGGAAGAAGACCGGCGGAACCGTTTTTCCATTGCCTCCGCCTACCTTTCGCAGGGGGAAATCATCCATATCCATCGCAAAGTATATCTGCCCACCTATGGGATGTTCGATGAGGGTCGTTTCTTTGCGCCGGGCGATTCGGTACATGCCTTTGAGACGCGCTTTGGCCGCGCCGGAATGTTGATTTGCGAGGATTTCTGGCATGTCTCGCCGCCTTATCTGCTGTGGGCCGATGGCGCCGATCTGCTGCTGTTTTCTTCTGCTTCGCCCGGACGCGGTTTGAGCAAGGCTCCCTCTCTGGAGTCCGCCGCCTGGGTAGAACACACCAACCGCGCCTATGCCGGCTTGTTCACCGTGTTTGTTGCCCACGCGAACCGTGTCGGCTATGAAGATGGCCTCAACTTCTGGGGCGGTTCTACCATTTTCGATCCAGATGGCAAAGCCGTGCTTCGTGCTCCCTATTTTGAAGAATGTCTGATGATGGCCGAGGTGGACCTCCAGCAGTTGCATCGTACCCGTGCTCGCCTGCCCTTGCTGCGCGACGAAAAACTGGAATTCATGCGGCGGGAACTGGAGCGAATCTTGCGCAAGGATAATTTCCGATGACAGTTGACCTTTCTATTGATACCGATCTGGTGCGAAAGGTGCTCACCGGTTTTCTACGCTCCGAGATAACCCGCGCCGGCTTCACGCGCGCGGTGGTCAATCTCTCGGGCGGTCTGGATTCGGCGGTCGCCTGTGCGCTGGCAGCGGAGGCCCTGGGCGCGGAGAATGTCCTTGCCTTACGCTTGCCTTACCGCACTTCCTCGCCCGATTCGCTCGAACATGCCCAACTCGTCATTGACCAGTTCGGCGTTCAGTCGTTGACCATCCCCATCACCGAAATGGTAGATCCGCTCATCGAACGCTTCCCTGACATGAACAGCGTTCGCCGGGGGAACATTATGGCGCGCGTCCGCATGATCATCGCCTATGATCAGTCGGAAGCCTTTCGGGGACTCGTAGTCGGTACGGGGAACAAGACCGAGATTCTACTGGGGTACACCACCCTTTACGGCGATTCGGCCTGCGCGTTAAACCCAATCGGCGATCTGTACAAGACTCAAGTGCGGCAACTGGCGCGCGCGATCGGCATCCCGGACGTTATTCTGACCAAACCGCCTTCGGCAGACCTGTGGCAGGGGCAAACGGACGAGGGCGAACTGGGGTTCACCTACGATGAGGTAGATCGTCTGCTCTACCTTCTTGTTGACCAGCGTTATCATCCGCAGGAATGCGTGGAGGCCGGCTTTGATGAGGCTTTTGTGCGCCGGGTGGTCGAGCGGGTCCGTCGCAATCAGTTCAAACGTGTCTTGCCGCCCATTGCCAAACTTTCCCATCGCACCGTTGGCTACGATTTCCTTTACCTGCGCGACTGGGGCACCTGATTGGATTGATTCGCGCCTGTGCTGACTACCGGCCAACCTCTTGCTGCGGTGCCTGGCACTACCGTCTCAGCAGCAGGCAGGCGGTTTGGCTCAGGGACAAAAGCGCCTTCCCCTTGCTCCCCCGCCTGTCGGGACGCGGAAAAGTTCCTGACCCTCTCTGGGGGTATAATTTAAACGGCTACTCATGTATTCAGTTCTGGAAAGGAGGATAACATGGCTACCTTGTTCGAAAAAAGCGTGCTGGTCGGGTTGGGTCTGCTTTCGATGACGCGGGAAAAAGCCCAGAAAGTTGTGGATGAACTGACCCAGCGCGGTGAAGTGAGCCGCGAGGAAGCCCGCGAATGGGTTGAACGGCTGGTGCAACGCGGCGAGGAGGAGCGGCAAGCCATCCGCAAACTGGTGCGCGACGAAGTCAAGGCAGTGATGGATGAACTTGGGCTGCCCACCAAGCAAGACCTTCAGGACCTGGCCGCCAGAATCGAGGGGCACGGTAAGCAGAGTAAAGAAAAATGAGTCCCTGGCAAAATAAGTTTTACCGTCGCCCGCGTCTGGGCCTGGCGTTAAGTGGTGGTGGAGCGCGCGGCCTGACCCATATCGGCGTGTTGAAGGTGCTGGAGCAGGAAGGCATTGCCGCCGATCTGGTAGTGGGGACAAGCATGGGCGGGGTGATTGCCGCGGCCTATGCCGTGGGCATGACGGCGGCTGAAATAGAGCGCGAGGCTCTGGAGAACAGCCGACCGCGCCGCCTGTTGCGTTTGATTGACCCGGCGCCCGCCAGCGGCGGGCTGATAGGCGGTCAGCGCATTCAGGAATATTTCGAGCATCTGGTCGGACAGCGCACATTTGCCGACTTGCGTTGTCCACTGGCTATGGTTGCCGTTGACCTCAATACTCGCCGCGAGGTCATCCTGCAAGAAGGCCCGGTGGCAGAGGCGCTGCGCGCCACCACGGCTGTCCCCGGTGTCTTTGCGCCGTTGGAGAAGGACGGGATGCGGCTGGTGGATGGCGGCGTGCTCAACAATTTGCCGGTGGATGTGGCGCGCAAAATGGGCGCCGAAGTTGTCATCGCCGTGGACATCAGCCCGACGCGCGAATCCGAGTACAGCCGCTGGTTCGACAATCGCCGTTGGGTGCCAAAGGGCCTGCTGAGTACGTTTCAGGTGCTGGAGGAAACCATCAGCACGCTGATGATTGCCGCTCAGGAACACAAACTGCGCCAGTTCCCGCCCGATCTGATCCTCCGTCCCGATTTACCGCGCGAAGTAACGGTGTTTGCCGGTTTTGAGCGGGCGGCGGAACTCATTGCCATCGGCGAGGAAATCACGCGGCGTCACCTGCCTGAAATTCAGTCGTTGCTTGCCCGCCGTTGGCGCTGGCCGGCTGCGCCGCACGAATAGCCCCCGCTTTTGCCCGTTTCGCTGTTCCTCGCCGCCTCGTTCATTCTCCCCTGTCCAGCGGCTGCGATGTTTTCTTCCCTGCGCCCTATCCGTCATTTGCAACGCTATCGCCAGATTGTGGCAACGTTTGCCCAGCATGGCTTTGGCTTCCTGTTTGAGCAATGGCGGCCTGGGAAGGCGCGTCATGACCGGGCGGCGCTGCCCCTCTCCGTTGATCTGGCCTTGCATCTACGCCTGGCGCTGGAAGAACTGGGGCCAACTTTCATTAAATTTGGGCAGATTCTTTCTACCCGTCCTGACCTGTTGCCGGCGCCTTATCTGGCAGAACTGGCGAAACTGCAAGACGCCGCGCCGGCTACACCCTGGCCAGCCATTCATGCCGTCCTGCGGACAGAATTGGGCGCCGCGCCGGAAACCATTTTTGCCTCCATTGAGGAACAGCCTCTGGCTTCCGCCTCGCTGGCGCAGGTACACGCGGCTACCTTGACCGACGGTCAGCAGGTGGTCGTGAAGGTGCAACGACCGGGAATTGCGGCGACGATTGCCACGGACCTGGAGATTCTCGCCGCTCTGGCCCGTCGCCTTCAGGCCACGCCGTTGGGGAAAGTCTATGATTTCGTCGGCGTGACCAGCGATTTCGCCTTCACGCTGCGCAATGAACTAGATTATCGCCGCGAAGGTCACAATGCGGAGCGTTTCCGCCAGAACTTCGCGGGCGAGCCTTTCCTGTACATCCCCAGGGTTTACTGGGAATTCAGTACGGCGCATGTGTTGACGCTGGAACGGGTGCAGGGTATCAAGATTGACGATATCGCCGCCCTCGATGCCGCCGGCTACGACCGTCATCGCGTCGCGCTCCATGCCGCGCGCATCGTCATCAAAGAAGTGCTCGAAGACGGCTTCTTCCACGCTGACCCTCATCCCGGCAACTTCGTGGTCATGCCGGGCGAGGTCATCGGGGCAATGGATTTTGGCATGGTGGGGTATCTGAGCGAGACCGAGCGTCTGGAACTCATCCGCCTCTACCTGGCGGCGGTGGCGCTGGATGCGGACGCGTTGCTGGAGCAGTTGATTCGCATGGGCGCTGCCGATGCGCATGTGAATCGGCCAGCCCTGAAGCGCGATTTACTCCATCTGTTGCATCGCTATTACGCTTTGCCGCTGCAAGAGATTCGCGCGCGCGAGGTGATAGAGGATGTGACGCCTGTTGTCTTTCGCCATCGCCTGCGCCTGCCGTCCAATCTCTGGCTGCTGGGGAAGACGCTTTCCATGCTGGAGGGGATGGGCCTGCGGCTCGATCCCTCGTTTAATATCTTTACGGTCTCGCGGCCGTTTGTCCGCCGGCTGACCTGGCAACTGGTGGCCTTTAACCATCGTCGCGGGCGGAGCGTGTTGCTGAGCGGGGCGAACTGGCTTGACCTGCTCCACGCGGCCCCGCGCGCCGCGCGGCGTCTGCTTGATTCGCTGGAGCGTGAGGGCGCCCTGCCGATAACTCTTCAGGAGACCGAACGCCTGATGGGCGGACTGGATCGGCTGGTCACGCGGTTGACGTTGAGCGTGCTCATCGCTTCTCTGGTGATCAGCCTGGCGCTGTTGATTTCAGTGACCGTGCCGGGCACATTCGTCTGGATTCTGGTCGTGTTGGGGTTTCTGGGCGCGGCCACGCTGGGAGTCTGGTTGCTCTTTTCCATCCTGCGCGCCCGGTTATAGCCTGATGCCAGGGATACAAGGCGACGTTGGGCAAACGGCCTATTCGCCAATCATTTGCACGATAAGTTCGCGTCGGCGCGGGCGGATGTCAAAATCCAGATACACAATTTGTTGCCAGGTGCCGAGGGTTAACCGCCCGTCCACAAATGGCACAGTCAGCGAAGGCCCCAGCAGTGAGGCGCGCATGTGAGAATGACCATTGCCGTCGTCCCAGGTGTCATTGTGATCGTAGAAGCGATTGGCAGGGACGAGTTCCTCGAAGAGACGTTTCAGGTCGTTGACGCAGCCCGATTCGTATTCGACGGTGGTCAGGCCGCTGGTGGAAGAGGGGCAAAAGATAGTTACCACGCCGTTTTTCAGACCGGACTGCGCCACCAGACGCGCTACTTCGCCGGTAATCTCATGAATATCCGTATTGCCACGCGTGGATAGAGAAATCGAGGCAGTCTTGGTTGCCATAGCGCTCACTCCACAATCAACAGGATTTGTCGCTGTTCTACCGCCGCGCCGGGTTGCACGCGAATCTGTTTCACCTGCCCGGAGCGTGGCGCTTTAAGTTCGTTCTGCATTTTCATGGATTCCAGGATGACCAGGGTATCGCCGCGCGCGACGGCCTGACCCTCCTGCACTGGCACCGCTACCACCAGGCCCGGCATTGGCGCCCGCAGGACGAATTCGCGCTCTTCACTGGCGAACGCGGCGCTGAGCATCCGCAGGCGTTTTTCGCGCTCGTCTTCCACATGCACGCTGTAGGCGTGGCCGAGCAGCAGTACCTGCCAGCCCTCTTCCGCCGGATACACGTAAGCCTCATAGGATTTCCCGTTGACAAGCAAGGAATACAGGGGTTGCCCGCTGATGGTGGAAAGATCCACTTCGAGAATCTGCTCCCCAAAGCGGACATGCTGGCCATCCAGGATTTCGATGGGGAATTCCAGGCCGTCTATTTCGGCAATGTATTTCATGGCATTTCCTCTTCGTGGCCACGTTCATTCCGCCAGCGGCGCGCGAAGAAGGAGTTGTTCCCGGCGCGATAAACGCTTCTCCAGGCGGATTGACCGCTCGCGGCCGGGCGGTGCGCATGGGGCCGCTGGGCCTGCTCCTCGTGCGCGACCAGCACAGCGAACAGGGCGGCAATATCCAGATACAGTTCGCGACTTTCGGCGGCGTCCAGCATGGCAAATTGCTCTTCCACGAAACGCGTGTCGTACTGGCCGCGCAGGAAAGGGTATGTCGCCAGCATGGTTTGGTGGAAAGGGATGTTCGTGCGCACGCCAACGATGCGGTACTCCTCCAGCGCGCGGCGCATGCGCACGATAGCCTGGGGGCGCGTCTCTCCCCAGACGATGAGTTTGGAAAGCAGGGGGTCATAGTAGGGAGAAATCTCTGACCCGCTGGTGATACCGGTATCCACGCGCACGCCGGGGCCGGTAGGCAGCTGAATGAATGAAATCCGGCCGGTAGAGGGCAGGAATCCGTTGTATGGGTCTTCGGCGTTGATGCGGCATTCGATGGCCGCGCCGCGCAGCTGGACCTCGCCCTGACGGTAGCGCAATGGCTGACCGGCGGCGATGCGTATCTGTTCGGCGACAATGTCAATGCCGGTGACCATCTCGGTGACGGGGTGTTCCACTTGCAGGCGAGTATTCATCTCCAGAAAGTAAAACCTGCCTGTTTTGTCCACCAGGAATTCAATGGTGCCGGCGTTGAGGTAATCTACGGCGCGCGCCGCCTGCAGCGCGACCGCGCCCATGCGCTGGCGCAACGTTTCGTTTTCGGCCAGCAACGGGGAGGGACATTCCTCGATCAACTTCTGGTGGCGGCGTTGAATGGAGCATTCGCGCTCGCCGAGATGGATGACGTTCCCGTAGCCGTCGGCCAGAATCTGGAATTCAATATGGCGTGCGCCTTCAATGAGTTTTTCGAGATAGACGTTGCCATCGCCGAAAGCGGCTTCGGCCTCGCGCCGGGCGGCCTGTAAGCGGGCGGGCATCTCCTCCAGGCAGGTGACTTCCCGCATGCCTTTGCCCCCACCGCCGGCTGTGGCTTTGATGAGGAGCGGGAAGCCGATACGGGGTGCCAGAGCCAGCAATTCGTCATCGCGCAGCGCTCCCTCCCCCTCGGTGCCGGGCACAACCGGCACGCCGGCCCGCGCGACCGTGGCGCGAGCCGCCGCCTTATCGCCCATGGCCGCGATGGCCGACGGGCGCGGCCCGATGAAGACCAGTCCGGCCTCAGCGCAGGCCGCGGCAAAATCGGCGCGCTCGGCCAGAAAGCCGTAGCCGGGGTGAATGGCCTCTGCTTCGGATTGACGGGCAATGTCAAGGATTTTCTCGACGCGCAGATAGGATTCACGGGCGGGCGCCGCTCCCAGCAGGTATGCCTCATCTGCCAGGCGGACATGCAATGCCTGCCGGTCGGCTTCAGAATAGACGGCTACCGTGCGGATGCCCAGTTCGCGGCAGGCGCGCAGAATGCGCACGGCAATTTCGCCCCGGTTGGCAATCAGAATTTTGCGAAACATCTCGCTTCACGGTCCGGCGATGGCAATGGCCAGTCGGTGAGGGTCAAAGTATTTTTGCGCTACGGCCAACACCTCTTGTGGCGTGACGGCGCGTACCAGATCGGCATAGCGCAGGTAGTAATCCAGCCCCAGATCAAAGCGCTCTATGGTCAGCAGCGCCGAAGCCACGCCAGCATTGGATTCCAGCGAGAGCGGCAGGCGGCCAATGAAATTTGCCTGACTGTCGGCCAGTTCCTCTTCGCTCACCCCCCGGTTCACGAAGTTCTCTATCTCGCGGCGTATCAATTGCAGTGCTCGCGCCACGTTGGCCGGATTGACGCCGGCGCTGATTTCCCAGGAGGCGGGGCCGGGGCCTGAATTGAGGGAGGAGTAGGCATAGTAAGCCAGGCCGGCCTTTTCACGCACGCTGTCGCCGATGCGACCGGCCAGGCCGAATTGACCCAGCACCGAGTTGCCCAGCGAGGCGGCCATGAAGTCAGGATCGTTGCGGCGCGGCCCCGCTGTGCCCACCACGAGGTCGCTCTGCGCTTTGTCGCGAAGGCGCACCTTTTTGCGAATCGTGCGCGCCAGAGGCTGGAAAGGCGGTAGAGCAGGCAGGGCCGCTTGCTCAGGATTCTGCCAGTCGCCCAGGGCATGTTCTACCCGTTCAAGCACCTCCGCCGCTTCGACCGCGCCCACGACGGCCAGCACCAGGCCGCGCGGCCCGTAATAGCGACGGTGGAACGCCAGTAAATCGGCGCGCTGGATGGCCTGAACCGTCTGTGGCCAGCCATCGGTCGGACGGCTGTAGGGGTGACCGTTGAAGAGAATTTGATCGAAGGTCAGGCCGGCCATCTCCGCCGTATCCTGCGCGCGAATGGCCAGGGCGGTCAACAACTGGGCGCGCAGTTTTTCGATCTGTTCTTCGGGGAAGATGGGGCGGCGCAGGACCTCGGCCAGTAAATCCAGTAACATGGACAGGTCTTCGCGCAAGGCACGACCGGTGAAGGAGACGATGTGGTGCGTCACGCCAAAGGAGAGACTGGCGGCTACGTCCTCGAGGGCGGCGTGAATCTGATGAAAATCGCGCTGTTCTGTGCCGCGCATCAGGGCATTGGAGACGAACATCGCCAGCCCCAGCCGGTCGTCAGGGTCGCCCAGGCTACCGGCCGGCAAATACCCGCTGACCACGACGGAAGGACTGTTGAAGTTGGCGCGCACCAGAACCACCACGCCGTTGGGCAGGACAAAGCGACTCACATCCTGTGGGCCGGGTAGAGAGGGAGAAGTATTCGTGGCAAGGCAGGAGGACATGCTCAACCTGTGGGTAGATAGATACCGACGACACGCGCTGAGGAGCGCAGGTAACATTGCGCTACCCGTTGGACCTCTTGCGGCGTGACGGCGCTCAGCCGATCCAGATAGTGCAGGAACCAGTCATAGGTGGCGAACATTTCGGCGTGACCCAGCCAGAAGGCCTGATTGGTGACGCTTTCGCCACCGTAAGCGAACAACGCTCGCGCCTGTTTGATGGCGCGTTCAATTTCGGCCGGAGGGGCGATTTCCTCTTGCAGGCGCTGGATTTCGGCATCGAAGGCGGCCAGCGCCTCTTCGGCGCGGCGCTGAGGATGGATGGTGATGACCACGCGGTAAAGGTAGGGATCCTGCGTGGCAACCAGCGTGCCGTTAACGGCAACTGCCAGGTCTTTATCCACCAGGGCGCGATACAAACGGGAAGTTTTGTTGGAAGTGCTGCCGCCACCAAACCAGTTTAAACTGCTTGGGCCAGAAAGCAGACTGTCCAGAACAGTCATGGCGAAGAAATCGGCGTCGCTGGCGGCCGGGGCGCGGTAGGCAATTTCAAGATAAGTGGTCTCTCCGGGGCCCTCGACGGTCAGCCGATGTTCCCCCCGCGGCGGCGGTTCCGGGCGGCGCAAGCGCGGCGGGATGGGGCCGGCGGGCAGGTTGCCATACAGTTCCTCGATGCGCTGTAACATTTCTTCCGCCTGAAAATCGCCTGCGGCGGCGATGACGGCATTGTTGGGAATATAGTACGTGCGGTAGTGATGGTAGAGGTCATCGCGCTGCATGGTTTGCAAATCAACCATGTCGCCGATGACCTCGTGATGGTAGGGATGAACGCGGAAGGAAGCCTGCTGCACGGCCTCGTCAAGCAGGAAGAGGGGTTCGTTCTCATTCCCCTCGCGCTCGGAAATGACCACCGTGCGTTCAGAGGCGACCTCTTTCTCATCGAACAGACTGTTGACCATGCGATCGGCCTCCAAACGCAGCGCCAGGTCAATCTTATCTGCTGGCAAGGTCTCGAAATAGGTGGTCCAATCCAGATAGGTCATGGCGTTCCAGTAGCCGCCATCGCGTGAGATGGCTTTGTCCAGCATACTGGCAGGGAACTGAGGCGTGCCCTTGAATTGCATGTGCTCAACCCAATGCGAGATGCCGGTACGACCATTGGGTTCGTCCTTGGAACCAACGCGGTACCAGACCCAGAAACTGATCAACGGCACAGCGTGCACCTCTTTCAGGTTCACTTGCAAGCCGTTGGGGAGAACAGTACGGAGGATGGTTTCGGTCATGGTAACTCTCTGACGGGCATAATCATGGATAATACCACCATTCACACAGACCGCGCCAGACACGGCACAGGCCTGCCTGCGACCAGTCCGCCGGGTAGAGTAAAGCAATCAGTGGTCGGAAGGTGCGCTGCAAATCGCTGAACGGCTCGTGCAGTTCCGTCTCGGCAAGGGGAATGTCCACCGGCACGGTCATGGAGATAGGAACGGTGGCCTCGATGACCATGTCCAGTTGAATCGGCAGACGTGTACCGGCCGGCAGGGTGATGTCGGCAGGAGTATTCAGAATGCTCACCCGCGCGTTGCGAATCAGCGTGTTCTCGGTCAGCGTGACGACGGTTGTCTGGCGCACCGGCAGCGTGATGTGCACGTCGTGCGTGATGGGAATGGTGGCGCGAATGTGCGCCTGATCCAGTTTCGCGAATGGCACGTATAACCCTTCGAACAGGATGCGGCGGCTGATGGTATCCCGGGCATAGGGCCCCAACCGACTGACCAGCAGCAAAGCGGCCAGCAACACGACGTTGACAATCAGGGAGAGTGCCAAGACCACGTTCCACAGGGCGCGGCGCAAGCGGTCGAGATCGAGACGTGGAGGCGCAAAAGCAGGCAGGGCCGGCAAGTGTACCGTCGGCAGGCGGAACGGCTTTTTCTCGCGCGCCGGGCGGGGCGGACGAGGCGCGCGGCCCGGTTTAACCGTCTTGCCGCCCAAACGGGTGGCCGGCCGCGCCGCAGCCGCGGGCGGACGTTGACGTTGTTCCCGGCGGCTCTCGGCTGGTTCTTCTGAGGGTGGTTCCAATGGGTTGAGAACGGACATGAGCCATACTCCTGATGGGGAAAATCAACTGCAAACCGTGGACACGAAAGTCGGTTAAATGATAGCATAGAGTGCTGAAACGCGCCGAGGAGCAGGGCGCGGCGGGGGAAAGGGTGCCTGCAATCCTGCCGAACATGCTACAATGGAATCGCCGATTGGCCTGCCTGGAGGTTCGCGGAAGAGAGAACGTGGTTACTGCATGGCACTGTGACAGAGCCAGTGAACAGGCGTGGCTGGAACGTGATCATCAGCGAGCGAAAGGAGGAAAGAAAGGAATGGGAACGGCTCCGTTGAAAACTGGCCTGTGTGCCGAGACGCCGCTGGGCACGCTCTGGCTGGCGGCCTCGGAAAACGGCCTGGTGGCCCTGGCGGCGCGCTGTGGACGGGAGCAGTTCGAGGCCATGTTGCGTCGCCGCTACCATCGGCCGATCGAGACCGATGGGGAGTTGTTGCGGGTGGCTGCCGAACAGATTTGTGAGTATCTGGCTGGCCGGCGGCGCGAGTTTGATTTGCCGGTTGACTGGAGCGTCATGCGGCCCTTTCAGCGCGCCGTGCTGCAGGCTACCTGTACTATCCCTTATGGGCAGACGCGCACCTATGGCGAACTGGCCGCGGCGATCGGACGCGCAGGCGCGGCGCGCGCCGTCGGGCGAGCGGAGGCGCGCAATCCTTTGCCCCTCATCATTCCCTGTCACCGCGTGATCGGGCGCGATGGAAAACTGCACGGTTACGGCATGGCCGATGGTTTGAAGACCAAGGAATGGTTGCTGAAACTGGAAGGGGTGTTGATCGCCTGAGCGATTTTCCTGCGCTTTAACGGGGCGGCGCGGCCTCTCCCAGCGTCACCTGCGCCTCCTGGTGCTTGCCCTGACGGATATATTCGATGGTCACGCGGTCGCCCGGCTGATAAGCGAACAAGGCGTTGATGAAGGAATGCTGGGCGTCGATGGCAATGGCGCCAACGCGCACGATAATGTCGTCGGGCTGCAGGCCAGCCTCACTGGCCGGACTGTGGGCGGCAACGTTCGTCACATAGGCGCCCCACTCCACCGGCAGATCGTAGGCCGTCGCAATGGAGGGAGTAATCAACTGGTAACTGACGCCCAAAAATGGCCGCGCGAAGTACCCTTTCTGGATAATTTGCTGCGCGACCGCCTGCGCTGTGTTGACGGGAATGGCAAAACCCAGTCCCTCGGCTACATCGCCGAGGCCGGTGCCGCGCACCACCAGCGTATTGACCCCGACGACCTCGCCGGCCAGGTTGATCAGCGGCCCGCCGGAATTGCCATGATTGATGGCGGCATCGGTTTGAATCAGGTTCTCAATCATATACCCCCGGCCGCTATCCACCGAACGGCCTACGGCGCTTACCACGCCAACGGTCACGGTATTCTGGAAATAACCCAGCGGTGAACCAATGGCAATCACCGTTTCACCGGGCTGCAGTGTGTCAGCATTGCCCAGCGTGACCACTGCCGGCACCTTCCCTTCTACTTTGAGAACAGCAATGTCCGAATAAATGTCGCGACCGACAACCTGGGCTTTCTCCCGCGTGCCATCGGCCAGGACGACGCTGACCTCCTTCGTCCCTTCGACAACGTGATTGTTGGTCACTACATAGCCTTGTTCCGAGACGAAGAAGCCACTGCCGCTGACCGTTTGATCGCCGCTATAGCCGAAAATGGTCATCTGGCCGGGAAGGATGCCCACCACAGTTACCACGGCGGGGCTGACCTTTTGCACGGCCTGGGTTACGGTTGTTTGATAGTCTGTGGTATGGAGAATAATGGTTGAGGCTGGCGTGGTCGTGGTATGATTGGAAATGGACGGTGTGGCTTGCGCGGTGGGCGTTCCTGCACTGGCATGCAAGGCGCGATAGACCGCGCTTCCGCCCGCCAGAGCGCCGGTCAGACCGGCGCAGGCCGCGACCAGGACAACGACCAGAACGTAGAGCACGCGACGTGCAGACATAGGAACCTCCTTTCCGCGTTTTATCCGTGCGCCATTATATTCTTCTAACCTGAAACCAGCCTGAAAAATGCATAAGAGATAAATAAGAAGAATCGTAACCATCTCGACAATGTTAGATTACCTGTCCCTTGTCATTGCGAGGCGGCGATAGGGCCACGCCGAGGCTCGCCCGAGGCGCCGCCGAAGCAATCTCCTTGCGAGTCTCAAGGTAAGCAGTCTCCCAATTACCAGGGGATTGCTTCGGGCAGAGAATGCCCTCGCAATGACAACTATGCCGAAATATAACATTGTCGAGGTAGTTACGAAGAATCGGGAGAAAAGATGTTTATTACTCTGGAAGGCCCCGAAGGTTCTGGTAAGACCTCGCATCTGACCCCGCTGGCGGAGTGGCTGACGGCGCGAGGCTACCGCGTGCTGACCAGCCGTGAACCGGGCGGGACGCCGATTGGCGAGCAGATTCGCGCCGTGCTGCACAGTTTGCAGAACCAGGATATGCATCCCCGCGCCGAGACGCTACTGTATCAGGCGGCGCGGGCGCAACTGGTGGAACAGGTAATCCGTCCCAGGCTGGCAGAAGGTTATCTCGTCCTTTGCGATCGCTACGCTGATTCGACGCTGGCCTATCAGGGCTATGGTCACCAGCAAGACCTGGCGCAGGTACGCGCTCTGATTCAGTACGCGACCGGCGGCCTGATCCCTGATCTGACCATCTTGCTGGATGTGGATGTGGAAATGGGGCTGGCGCGCAAACGACAACGTGCGACGGAGTGGAATCGCCTCGACGCTTATGCCATCGCTTTCCATCAACGGGTGCGCGCGGGTTATCTGGAACTGGCGCGCCTGGAGCCACAACGCTGGGTTGTCCTCGATGCTTCCCGTCCCTGGGAAGAGGTGCAGGCCGCCTTGCGTGAAACGCTGCAGCGGCGCCTGTCTCTGCCGGCGGCGTGAGGCGCGTCTACGTGCCGGCTGGCCAGGCGGCGCGCAGACGGCGGCAGGTCTCCTCTAACGCTTCGGGGAGGACACGCGTCTCGGCCAGAGTGGACATGAAATTCGTATCGCCGTTCCAACGTGGCACTACGTGCAGATGAAGATGGTCGGCAATGCCGGCGCCAGCCGCCTCGCCGATGTTAAACCCCACGTTGAACCCATCTGGCCGATATACCTGCCGCAACACCTGAACGGCCTGGGTAGCCAGTTCCATCATTTCTGCGCGGGTGGGGGCGTCGAGGAACTCCAGCGAAGGCTGATGAGCACTGGCAACGACCATCAGATGCCCGCTGGTATAAGGGAAACGATTGAGCATGACGAACGCATTTTGCCCGCGCGCCACGATCAGGTTGTCGAGATCGGCCTGCTCGCGCTGCACGCGACAGAACACACACCCCTTCTGAACGACCTGAAAATACTTAACACGCCAGGGTGACCACAAGAGTTTCATGAGCATGATTCTACCGCATCCTTCCTCTGTTCGACAGGATGAACGCCGGCTGGCGGCAAATCCAGACCGCGCGCCTGGCGATTTTTGCGTATAATTTGGGAACTTGTCTGTTCCAGACAGGCATAAGGATTCCCGTATCAGGAGTACAAGATGTCAGCCATTCCGATGCATCCCCCAGCGGGCGGAGAAAAAATCTTCATGCGCGATGGACAGTTACAGGTGCCGGATTGCCCGATCATCCCCTTTGTCGAAGGCGATGGTACCGGTCGGGATATCTGGCGCGCGGCGGTGCGGGTCTTCGACGCGGCCGTGGCCAAAGCCTACGGCGACCGGCGCAAAATTCACTGGATGGAGGTTTATGCCGGTGAAAAGGCTTTCAAGTTGTGTGGCAACTGGTTGCCTGAGGAGACCGTCGCGGCGTTTACCGAGTATCTGGTGGGGATCAAGGGCCCGTTGACCACGCCCGTTGGAGGGGGGATCCGCTCGCTCAATGTGGCGTTGCGTCAACAACTGGATTTGTACGTCTGTCAGCGACCGGTGCGTTATTTTGCTGGCGTGCCTTCCCCCATGAAGCACCCGGAATACGTGGATATGGTGATTTTTCGTGAGAATACGGAGGATATCTACGCCGGCATCGAATTTCGCGAGGGGACGGAGGAGAACCGTCAATTTCAGGAATGGCTGCGCGCCGCGTTCCCGAAAGAATACGCCCGCATTCGCTTCCCGGAGACTTCTGGCATCGGGATCAAGCCAATTTCGCGGCAAGGTACGGAGCGGCTGGTGCGCGCGGCGATCCGCTGGGCGCTGGCCAACGGGCGGCGCAGTGTCAATCTGGTACACAAAGGCAATATCATGAAGTTCACCGAGGGCGCCTTTCGCGATTGGGGATATGCGCTCGCCAGGCGTGAATTTCGTCAGCAAATCGTCACCGAACGCGAGACCTGGATTTTGAGCAACAAGGAGAAAGAGCCGTCGCTTGGCGTGGAGGACCATGCGCGCCTCATTGAACCGGGCTACGCGATGATGAGCCCGGAACGGCAAGCCGAGGTCCGCGCCGAGGTGGAGGCGGCCCTGGCGCTCTGGCCTACCCATGGCGACGGCAAATGGCGGTCGAAGTTGCTCATCAAAGATTCCATTGCCGACGTGACGCTTCAGTTTGTGCTGATTCGACCAAAGGACTACGATGTGATTGCCACGCCCAACCTGAACGGCGATTATCTTTCCGACGCCCTGGCGGCGCAGGTGGGCGGTATCGGCATCGCACCGGGAGCCAATATTAACTACGAGAGCGGCCATGCCATCTTTGAAGCCACCCATGGCACCGCGCCCAAATATGCCGATCTGGACAAAGTCAACCCCGGCTCGCTCATCCTCTCTGGCGAGATGATGTTCCGCTATCTGGGTTGGCCCGAAGCCGCTGATCTTATCATCAAGGGCATGCAGGGCGCGATCGCGGCCCGCACCGTGACCTATGACTTTGCGCGTCTGATGGAAGGAGCGGTTGAGGTCCGCTGTTCGGAGTTTGGCGAGGCTATCATCCGTCACATGGATGACTGAAGCCAGCTGGCCCGGGCGAGCCGGATGGCGACGATGCCGCTGCGCCGGCTCCATTGGCCGGCGTGTGAATACTCCAAAGACGCGCCTTCTTGCACTTTGAGGAAAAACTGGTATAATCCCTGCCGCTCACAAGCCACCATAGCTCAGCTGGTAGAGCAGGCGTTTCGTAAACGTCAGGTCAAGGGTTCGAATCCCTTTGGTGGCTCTCCCAAGACGAGCGCGACGGCAGGTCGCGACGTGGGAGGAGTCTGGTGAGAACAGGTATGCCTCATTCCTCGACGCGCAAAACTGACTCCTGGCTGCGGCAGACAGGCATCGTGCTGGCCGCGTTGGGCGCCGCCGATGCTTTTTACTTGTGGCTGCTCAAATTCACCCGGAATGAGGCCATGTGTGTTGGTAGCCATGGTTGCCTCACGGTCAACGACAGTCTCTACTCGGAAATTGGCGGCCTGCCGGTCTCGGTGCTGGGTCTGATGGCGTATCTGGCGATACTGGGTATTCTGGTGTTCGAACGCCGTTCTCCCCTGGGCGCGGAGTATGGTCCGCTGGCAGTCTTTGGCTTCAGCCTGATCGGCGTGATCTTTTCCGCCTATTTGACTTATCTGGAGTTCTACGTGATCCGTGCCGTTTGTCCTTTCTGTATGGCTTCAGCCGTGATCATGACGCTGCTGCTGGTGCTGTCTGTGGCACGGCTGAGGCAACAAAATTCCTGTAGCGACTAGGAGGTCGTATGCCCCGCGTGCGTTGTCGTTATCTGGATTGCATCTTCCTCGACGAGGGGTATTGTTCCGCCGCCGCCATTGAGATCGATCCCGATTCCGGTTGCGCCACCTACGCGCCCAACGAAGAATTGGACGAAGAGGGCGACGTTTGGGAAGACGAGGAACTGGAAGAGTGGGAAGACGAGGAACTGGAAGAGGAAGAAGAGGAAACCTGGGATGACGAGGAGGAATTCTAGAGCGAAAGGCCTGCGCTTCGCCTCTCTCGCTCTGTGAGTGGGCCTGGGAATAACCGGGCATGCAAGACAGGAGCACCGTGGTCGCTCCTGTTTTTGTTACAAGGCCTCCATCATCTGGTATAGCAAGATTCCTGCCGCCACAGCCAGATTGAGCGAACTGGCCCGGCCGCGCATCGGGATAGCCACAATGAGGTCACACGCTTGTTTTTGTTCCGGAGTAAGGCCTTTCTGCTCATTGCCTAACACGAGAATCAGCGGCCTTTCACCGTGGCGCAAGGCGCGGTAATCCGTCTCGGCGTGCGCGGAAGAGCCGATCAAACGGTAGCCTTGTTGACGCGCCCAGGCCACGAAGGCTTGAAAGGGGGCGGTGACCAGCCTTTTCCAGAACAGCGCGCCCATGCTGGCGCGCACTGCCGAGGGGTGATAGGCATCTACTCCGCCATCGAGCAGGAACAGGCCATCGGCGCCGACCGCGTCGAGCGTGCGCAATATGCTGCCAACGTTGCCAGGATCCTGTGGCGCGACCAGCGCCACTCCCCAACGCAACGTGAGCGGGGATAATTCCTCCAGACGACAGGGGCGCTGGTGGACGACGGCGAGAATACCCTGGGGATTTTCTTTGTCGGTCAGCGAGGCAAATGTCTCGGCCTGAAAGGCGACGCAGCGCACCCCGCATTGTCGCTGGCTCTCCACTAACTGCCAGCCGAACTCACTGGTCAGCAACTGCGGCGCATAGGCCAGCGTGGCGATCTGCCAGCCGGCCGCAATGGCCTCTCCAACCGGATGAAGCCCTTCCACGAGGAACAGGCCACTTTCATCGCGCGCCTTGCGCTGACGCAGGCGGCGAATCTGTTGTGCCAGGGGGTTGCTCCGCGCCGAAACGAGCGGCATGGCTGAGGCGTCATGTCGCTCAGGTGAAGGCGGTCGCGACAAGCTGGAAGAGACGGCAGAGGTCTTCCTGGTGGCCATGGCGCTCATTCGTGGAATTCTTCTACCTGGTACACAAACACATCCAGATGTTTATGCCGCCACGTGTCGGGGGCAACACCCATCTTGTAACATAAGTTGTCGAGAAACTCGGCCTTATCGGGAATCTTTTCCCACACCTGCGGCAGGAACGTGGCACGCCGCCAGCCATCGCGCAAAATAACCCCGTCCACGCCGGGGCGGAGTCGGGCAAGTAAATCCTGGGCGTCGGTGTAGGAAAGGGGTACCGGCTGGGTCAGGCGTGAGATTTCGATTTTGATTCGTGGCAGTTCCTCCTCGCGGACCGGGGGAAAGCGGTAGTCTTCCAGCGCGGCGGCAATGGCGTGTTCGCGCACATCTTCGGCCAGCGGTTGGTAAGGTTCTAAAGCCCCCACGCAGCCGCGCAGTTCACCATCGATAGTCAGGGTAACGAACGAAGCGCCGTTTTCCCGCAACGTTGGCGTCAGCGCGGCAGGGTCAAGCGGCGGCAGGGGCTGACCACGCACGCCCCGTTCCAGCGCCTGACGCGCCAGTCGCAGCAGCAATTGTTTCTCTTCTTCGGTCAGTTTTTCCATATCTCCTCGCTTGCTTTCATGATACAATCTCAACAGGAAAACGTCAACCAGTTTCCCGGTTTGCTATGGCAGATTCCCCCTCTTCTCCCTCGGTAAGCAACGGACGCATTTTGCAGACCTTTTTCAGCCTTGCCGTCTTGCTGGCAACGCTGTTCACTGCTTTTTCGCCCAATATTTTTTCTCTCGATTTGCGCGCCCGTTTACGTGTGTTGACTACACCCGGCGCGCCCGCCACACCGCCGGAGGCTGCTACCGCGCGGCCCAACGTTGTCATCGGGCTGGTTTCCGGCCATTGGGGGCACGATTCGGGAGCAGTATGCTCGAATGGCACCACCGAGGCGCAGGTCAACCTGGCAATTGCCACCCTGGTGCAGCAGAAACTGAACGCGCAGGGTTACACGGTTGAATTGCTCCAGGAGTTTGACCCCCGTCTGCAAGGCTATAAAGCGGCGATGTTGTTGTCTATCCACAATGATTCTTGCGATTACTATAACGACGAGGCGACCGGTTACAAGGTGGCGGCCGCGCTCGGCGCCCACGACCCGAACCTCGCCGCGCGCCTGGTTGCCTGTCTGACTGACCGTTACGGGAGTGTCACCGGCCTGCCATTCCATGCCGGCAGTATCACGCGCGATATGACCGAATACCACGCCTTCGATGAGGTGGATCCTTCCACTCCGGCGGCCATCATCGAGACCGGATTTCTTTATCTGGACTATGACTTCCTGACCCGTCATACCGACCGTGTCGCCGATGGGGTGGTGGCCGGGATTTTGTGTTTTCTGCATAACGAACCTGTGGCTCCGTTGACGACCATGACGCCATGAAGGCTGATTTTTCCGCGGCTCAACAGGCCTTGCGGCAGGCACAGGAGGCTTTGCAACGCGGCGACCGTCAGGCGGCGCGTCGCTGGGCCGAGGGCGCGGCGGCGCTGGCGCCACAATGGGATGAACCCTGGCTGGTGTTGGCCGCGCTCTCGGCGCCGCGCGCCAGCGTGGCCTATCTGGAACGGGCATTACAAATCAATCCCCAGAATGTGCGCGCGCGACAGGGCCTGGCCTGGGCACAGGCGCGCCTGAGGCAGGAAACCGCCCCGTCCGCGGCGCGGGAAGATACCGCTCCGCTCCGGCCCAGGAATCGCCCGGCGCCGCCATCTGTCTCCCGGCCTGTCGCCGCGGAGCCGACGCCCACGCAGCCGCGCACCGCGCCTGCATCAAAACCTCGCCGCAGAGGCCTGATGACCTGTCTCGGGTCATTGCTGCTCCTGTTGATCGGCCTGACTGGTGGCCTGGCGGCGTTCTGGTCTGGCGGGGCTGTGCCGGCGCGGGCCTGGCCCGGCGCCGCGGCTGTCTCGCCCACGCAGGTTCTGTTTTACGGGGCGCCGGCGCGCTTGCTCAAACCAACCTATACGCCGACCGTTACTCCTACGTTTACCCCAACGGCCACCTTCACACCGACCTTTACGCCCACGGCCACCTTTACTGCCACGTTTACGCCGCCGCCCACCAGTACCTTCTGGCCTACCGACACGGCCCTGCCTTATGCTACGCTCATCCCACCGGTCGCGGCCGGGGAACGCTGGATTGACGTGGACCTGAGCGCGCAACGCCTGTACGCCTATCAGGACAACACCCTGATTGCCGCCTTCATCGTCTCGACCGGCACGGCGCAGCACCCTACCGTTACCGGACACTATCGCATTTACCTGAAGTTGCTATATACCGATATGGCCGGGCCGGGCTATTACCTGCCCGATGTGCCCTACACCATGTACTTTTACAAAGGCTATGCCATTCATGGCACGTACTGGCATAATAACTTTGGCGTGCCGATGAGTCATGGCTGCGTCAATATGCGCATTGACGATGCGGCCTGGCTGTATTCCTGGGCACCGCTCGGCACGCTGGTCAATGTCCATTATTAGCTTCGTGCTTTGACAAGGAGAAAAACCATGCACACAGCGTTTACTTATCCCACATACCTGCTCAAACGTCAGGTTTTGGCGTTGACGGGCAAATTGCGCTTCTACGATCCCTACGGCAATCTGGTGATGTTCGTGGAGCAAAAGATGTTCCGCCTGCGCGAGGATATTCGCGTGTATCGCGACGAGACCAAAACGCAGGAACTTCTGCTCATTCAAGCGCGCCAGATCGTTGATTGGGCTGCCGCCTATGACGTCGTGGACGCCGTGGACGGCGCCAAAGTCGGCGTGCTGCGGCGCAAGGGCTGGAAGTCGGTGCTGCGCGACGAGTGGCAGATTCTGGACGCTGCCGATCAACCGCTGGGGACGTTGCTGGAGGATAGCGCGGCGTATGCTCTCCTGCGCCGTTTCGTCCTGGGCATCTGGCTGCCGCAGAATTATGACATCTTTATTGGCAATCAGCGAGTGGCCGATTTGCGTCAGAAGTTCAACCTCTTTACCTACGAAATGAGCGTGGACTTTACCCCCGACGTCAACGGCCTGCTGGACCGGCGGCTGGGTATTGCGGCGGCGATTTTGCTGGCCATCGTTGAGGGGAAACAAAGCGAGTGATATGACACGCCAACCATTGTTTGCCGGTCTGGTTGTGGATGAAGAGAATCGCCCGGTTGAGATTGCCTGTGTGGGCGAGGAACCCTGTTACGTGGTGGATGACAACGGATTCCGTCGCCATATCCCTTCTGAGCAGGTGGATCGGCAGGTGCTGCAGATGATGCGCGCGCAGATTGCCGGCCACGAAGACTTGCTCACGGAGCAGGCAGCCAGGATGCTGGGCGTGGAGGATATTTTCTCGAAGGCGCTCCTGGAACAGCAGTTCAAAAATATTGATCGTCAATTCGATAAACTGCTGGAAACCGGCATCCCGGAAGAAGGACGCGCCTACCTCGGCATGATGGGCTTTCGCGTGATCATCAACGTCCACGGCGAGGTTGTGCGTTTGGAACAGCCGGCTGTTACAGAGGAAGGGGACGAATAATCATTCACAACGCGCGGGGCGGAAGCTGGAAGTCCGCTGCCAAAGCTCACCACGGAGTTGCTGCCCATTCGGCAGAGCAGGAGACGCCCGTGATGGCAGCCATGGCGCAAAGCGCTCCCCGCCAGGAAAGCAGTTGCTATGCCACTGCAAAACGCCTGTATCGCGACGACCTGCATCCCAACCCTGTTACGCTGCTCACGAACATCCCCTTGCTCAACGTCGCCACTGCCCAGCAGGGCTACGCCGATTGGCGCTTGCGTGGCCGCATCAAACACGGGTATCGCTTTGACCAGGAACAAGGTCTGGATGTGGAAGATGTGCGCGTTCGCACCCTGGAGCGGATGCGCCGTATCTTTGCGTTGGTGCTGGCAGCCGCACAGTTCGTCTTTTTTATCGCCAGGCACTGGCCAGAGGAAGCGGTACTCTGGCTGCGAAAACTGGGCGGCAAGTTGGGACTGAAGAGCGATCGGGATGGACCTGACATCCTGCTTCGGGGTTTGAGTGCTGTTTTGCAAAGTGTAGCCACCCTCTCCTGGCTGGCCATCCAGCCTTTTCCCCACCATCTCTTCGGGAGATACCTGAGATGTGGGCAATCACCAGTTTTTACTGCCTCCCCGCCAATTGCAGTATAATTCATCACACCCGCCGACCGCGCTGCGATGGACTCCCATGGCGAATCAGCGTCTTATCTCTCCTGTCAGCCTGTTAAATAAATCCGCCGCTGGACGGGCTTTCGTCCAACGGATAGGCTTTTCCCTGTTGACTCTGGTGGCCGTGGTTACTGTCGTGCCCATCGTGGCCGTTGTGATTTACATCGCCATCCAGGGCCTGCCGGCCATGTCCTGGGAATTCCTGACGGCCATGCCCCGCGAGGGGATGCGCGCTGGCGGAATCCTGCCGGCCATTGTGGGCACCTTTTACCTGACTATCGGCACCGCGATCTTTTCAGTGCCGTTGGGTATTGCTGCCGCCATCTACCTCTCCGAATACGCCCGCGATACCTGGTGGACACGCCTCATCCGACTGGCCATCATCAACCTGGCAGGCATTCCCTCCGTAGTTTATGGTCTGTTTGGCCTGGGCCTGTTTGTCCTGTTTTTGCAATTTGGCACCAGCATTCTCTCCGCCTCCTTGACGCTCGCCATCATGACCCTGCCGGTCATCATCAGCGCCGCCGAGGAGGCCCTGCGCGCCGTGCCTCAGTCCTTCCGCACAGTCAGCATCTCCCTGGGAGCAACGCAATGGCAGACAATTCGGCGCATCGTCCTGCCTCAGGCATTGCCGGGGATCATTACCGGTATCATTCTTGGCCTGGAGCGAGCGGCAGGGGAAACGGCCCCCATCCTGTTCACCGGCGCAACGTTCTTCCTGCCACGTCTGCCGCATTCCATCCGCGACGCGACCATGGCCTTGCCCTATCACCTCTTCGTCATCTCTACGCAGGTACCAGGAATGCCGGTTCGTATTCAATACGGCACCGCTCTGGTATTGCTGGCCTTTGTATTGGTGATGAACATCACTGCCACCGTCATTCGCGCCCGGGCGCGTGCCAGGCGCCAGTGGTAAGCCTTGATCTCCTATGGACGAATACAAAATTATCATCCGCGATCTTTCCCTGCAATATGCCGATGGAAACGAGTCGCTCCACAACATCAACCTGAACATCCCAGCCTATGCCATCACTGTCCTCTTTGGGCCGGCAGGAGGAGGAAAATCCTCCCTGCTACGCTGTCTCAACCGCCTGAACGATCTGACAGACATCAAGACCATCAGTGGACAGATTCTGCTGGACGGCGAAAACATCCTCGCTCCCCACACCGACGTCATTGCGCTGCGGCGACGGGTAGGGATGGTCTTCGCCCGGCCGGTGGTCTTGCCCATGTCCATCCGCCAGAACCTCACCTACGGCCTGGAACTGGCCGGCGAACGCCGCCGCTGGCGACTGGATGAGGCCGTCGAACGCAGTCTCCGCCAGGCCGCTCTTTGGGACGAGGTCAAAGATCGCCTGGATGATCCGGCCATCGCTCTCTCCGGAGGTCAGCAACAACGCCTGTGCCTGGCACGTGTGCTGGCGAACCAGCCCGAAGTTATCCTGCTCGATGAACCCACCTCTGGCCTGGACCCGATTTCCACCGGCAAGGTCGAAGCCGCCCTGCAAGAACTGAAAAAGACCACTACCATCGTCCTGGTCCCCCACTCGGTGCAGCAGGCGGCCCGTATGGCCGATTACGCTGCCTTTTTCCTCCAGGGCGAACTGGTCGAATATGGGCGCGGCAAAGACCTGTTCACCAACCCTCAAGACCAGCGTACTCAGGACTACGTGGAAGGACGCTTCGGCTGAAATCAGTCCCCGCCTCAAATCAGTTCTATTTTGCTGCTCACAATTTCCCCGGCCGACCAGTTCTTTTCCATCCAGTGGCGCACATGCTCCAGCGCCGCCTGAAGGTAGGCCGAATCATTCCCCAACATCGCACAGGAGACCAGCGCTTCCTGCCAGCGATCCTGATAGTCCATCTCTGCCACCGCCACATTGAACTGGCGATGCAAACGGTGCAGCAATGGTTGCAGGCGGGCGCGTTTTTCCTTCAGGGAAGCACAACCAGGCAGAAAGAGATAAACGGTGAGTACACCAATCATGAACGCCAGTGAAGCGACTTACCAGCAAACGCTTGACTACCTGTATTCTTTCGTAGATTATAGCCTGAAAAAGTCCTCTGAACTGGCCAAGGCCAGTTTCAATCTGGAGCGCATGTACACCCTGCTTGCCGCCCTGGGCCAACCGCAGAATCGCTATCCTGCGATTCACGTCGCGGGGACAAAAGGCAAGGGGTCCGTTTGCGCCCTGTGCGCCTCGGCCCTGCGCGCTGCCGGCCACCGCACCGGGCTTTATATCTCCCCCCACCTGCAAGATTTCGCCGAGCGGATTCAGGTCAACGGTCAACCCATCCCTCACACCACGCTGACAACCCTGGTTGAGGAAATCAAACCAGTGGTAGCAGGCATTGCCAGCCTGACTTTCTTCGAAATTACCACCGCCCTGGCTTTCCTGTACTTTGCGCGGCAGGGTGTGGATGCAGCCGTCATCGAGGTCGGCCTGGGCGGCCGGCTCGATGCCACCAACGTCATCACGCCTCGCGTGAGTGTAATTACTTCCCTCTCCTACGACCACATGGCCGTTTTGGGCAACACTTTGAGCGCGATTGCGGCGGAAAAGGCCGGCATTATCAAGGAAAGGATACCGGTCGTCTCTGCGCCTCAGCCGGACGAAGCACTGACGGTTCTGGAACGTATAGCCGCCGAACGCCATGCTCCATTGACGCTTGTCGGGCGCGACGTGCACTTCCGCGCTCTGGAACACTCGCTGGACGGTCAACGTTTGCAGATCGAGGCGCCGGTTTCCCTGCCCTTGCGCATCCCACTGCTTGGGAGGCATCAGGTAGTCAACGCTGTGACGGCCTGGGCAGCACTACAGGCCAGCGGGCTGAAGGTGCCGTCAGAGGCCATTCAGGCCGGCTTTGCTGACGTCGTCTGGCCCTGCCGCTTCGAAGTAGCGCGTCGCCAGCCGCCGCTGGTGCTGGATTCGGCTCATAACGTGGACTCCTTCGAGAAATTATCCCAAACTCTGGCAGATTATTTCCCCACCTATCCGGTGACGCTCATCTTTGGCTGTTCCGAAGATAAAAATATGGCGGCCATGCTGGCCGCTTTGAAGGGGCAATTGAAACGCGTCCTGGCTACCCGCGCGGCTCATCCCCGCGCCGTGGACCCCCAGGCGATCGTCGTCGTAGCCATGCAATTGGGCATCCCAGCCGAAGTTGTTACGCCGGTGGAGGCCGCGCTCCGGCACGCGCTCGCTCTGGCCGAGGAGGAACAAACCCTGATTCTCTCCGCCGGCAGCATGTTCGTCACCGCCGAGGTTAAAACGGCCTGGCAAACATTCCAGAACGCCTCCAGCCCGTAATCATTCCTCCTCCAGCCGCAAACGTTCCAAATCAGCCGGTGATTCCAGTCGCTTGCGGAACAACTCGGTGTGCAGACCGCACTCGGTCTTGCCTGTACCTGACCAGCGACCGGCGCGCGGCGGTTCGCCAGGGCGCACCGGGCGCGTACATGGCGCGCAGCCAATGCTGGCATATCCCCAAACGGTCAACGGATGTTCGGGCAAGCGATATTGCTGGCGGTATGCCTCGATATCGGCCTCCGTCCAGTTGAGCAGCGGGTTGACTTTAAGCAATCCATCCGGCTGCGGCTCCAGAATCCGGGCCGCGGCGCGCGCGGCCGTCTGATCACGCCGAATCCCCGTAATCCAGGCTTTCAGTCCACGCAAGGCTTGTTGCATGGGCTGTACTTTGCGCAGGTAACAACATAACGTCGGGTCTTCCTTCGGTAAATCGCGATAGACCTCCAGGAAAGGCCGCCAGCGCTCATCGTAATGCAGGTCAATTACCTTTATCTTAAACTCGTTCTCGATTTGCTGGCGAAAAATGAGCGTTTCCCAGAAATGAAGGCCGGTATCCAGAAAGAAGACGCGCATCTCAGGGTAAATGCGCGTCACCATGTGCAATAAGGGCAACGATTGCGTCTGAAACGAAGAACTCATCGCAATCGCGGGGGCAAAGGTTTTCACCGCCCAGGCGACGATTTCCTGCGGCGTAGCCTGTTCAAACTGGTCCGAGAGACGGGTAATTTCTGCAATATCCATAATCATGTCCGATTATATCAACGTTGTGTCAGCCGCGCCGGGTCGTCCGTGAACGTTAACAATTTCGTTGGCGACGCTCCGATCGCGGTCCAGGCGAATCAGAACAGAGAGAGGCCAGATGAGGTACAATTACGCAAATTTCCTGTCATGAGGCAGAATAACCTTGTTTGAAATCATCTTCCTCGGCACTTCTGCTTCCGCTCCCTCGGTGAAACGCGGCCTCTCGGCGCAAATTGTCAAACATGATGAGTTCCGTTTTTTGATTGACTGCGGCGAGGGCACCCAACGCCAGATTCTCCAGGCCGGGATCGGTTTCCGCAACCTGAACCACATCCTCATCACCCACGGTCACCTGGACCATATCCTGGGCCTGGCCGGCTTGCTCTCGACCTTCATGCGCTGGGAAACCATTGATGAACTCAACATCTATGCCGGCGGCTGGGCGCTTGACCGTATTCGTGACCTGCTGTATGGCGTAGTGCTGCGCGGGGCAAAACCGCCGATGCCGCTCAACCTGCATTCCATTCGGCCCGGCGTCTTCTTTGAAGCGGAGGATTTCACCATCTCTGCCTTCCCGGTCTATCACCGCAGCGCCGATAGCTTGGGGTTTCGCTTCGAGGGGCGCACGCGTCGTCCCTTCCTGCCGGAAAAGGCGGAGGCGTTGGGCATACCCGCCGGGCCGTTGCGTCGCCTTCTGGTAGAAGGGCAGGAAGTAACGCTGGCCAATGGGCGTCGGGTGCGGCCCGACGATGTCCTCGGCCCGCCGCGTCGTGGTGCCTGTCTGGTGCACGTAGGGGATGCCGGGCAAACTGCCGACCTGCTCGCGTACTGTCGCGGCGCCGATGCGCTGGTCATTGAAGCCACCTATCTCGAAGCAGAGGCAGACATGGCCCGCCAGTTCTCCCATCTGACGGCCCGCCAGGCCGCCGAACTGGCCGTGCAAGCCGGCGTGCGGCAATTGATTCTGACCCATATCTCGCGCCGCTATCGGGAAAAGGACGTCCTGGAGGAAGCCCAGGCTATCTTTCCCAACGTGAGCGTAGCGCGTGACTTCGACGTGTTCCAGATCAAACAGCCCGACTGATGCCACGCTTTGAACTGGATGTTATCCCTCTGCGCCACATCACCGCCGATGCCATCGGACGGCCGGGCCAACGCGTTTTCTATTTGCAAGGCTGGCGCGAGGGCGAAACGAAGCCCATCAGCATTCTGATTGAGAAAGTGCAACTCCAGTCGCTGGCTGTCAGCATCGAACAGATGCTGGCCGAGGTGGCGCGACAATTCCCCGGCCTTCCTGAAGCCCAGGCCGATTTCCACGAGGAAGAAATGCGCATCCAGCCGCCGGTGGACGCTCTTTTTCGCGCCGGCGCCCTCGGCCTGGGATATGAGCCCCAACACGATCTGGTGGTCATTCTGGCGCGTGAGATCACGGTGGAGGGCGAAGACCCCAACCAGGCAGCCGCCGTCCGCTTTTGGTGCACCCGCACACAGGCACGACGACTGGCGCGCTGGAGTCTGGAGGTTATCCAGCGCGGACGACCGGTTTGCCCCCAATGCGGCGAACCCATGGAAGCCGAAGGACATTTTTGCCCCAAGAAGAACGGGCACAAGCACTGAAGGAGCGATGGATCGGATTCTCATTCACGGCCTGCGAGTGCGCACCATTCTGGGCGTTCCGGAACAGGAGCGCGTCTATCCCCAGGAAGTCTGGATTGATATTACTCTGGAGATCGATACCCGACCGGCGGCGGAGGCTGACGACGTGAGCCTCAGCGTGGACTATGCCGAGGTGGCTCAGGCGGTACGGGCGCGAGTTGAGGCCGCGCGCTGGCGCACGGTAGAGGCACTGGCCGAAGACGTCGCCCACCTGTGCCTCCGCCAGCCGCGCCTTCAGAAAGTGATCGTGCGCGTGCAAAAGCCGCACGCCGTAAGCGGAGTGGCCAGCGTGGGCGTCGAAATTGAGCGCACGCCCGCTTAAATCTGCAACGGCGAGGCGCCGCGCGAGATATTATCCAGAAATTCCTGACGGGTGGCTAAATTGGCGCGAAAGGCGCCATGCATGGCCGAAGTCGTCATACGCGCGTTGTGCTTCTGGACGCCGCGCATCATCATGCACAGGTGTAAGGCTTCCACAACAACCCCCACTCCCATCGGTTGCAGCAAATCGCGCAGGAAATCGGCAATCTGGCGCGTCATGCGTTCTTGAACCTGCAAGCGCCGGGCGAACATGTCCACAATACGCGGAATCTTGGAAAGGCCAAGCACCTTGCCATGAGGCAAATAGGCTACGTGAACACGGCCCAGAAACGGCAGAAGATGGTGTTCGCAGAGGCTGTAAAACTCAATATCGCGCACGATAACCATCTCATCGTACTTAACCTCAAACAGGGCATCGTTGACCAGCGCCACCGGGTCGGTGCGATAGCCTGCCATCAGTTCGGCGTACATACGCGCCACTCGCCTGGGGGTGCGGCGCAGCCCCTCGCGTTCGGGGTCCTCCCCGATGGCGCGCAAGATGCGCGCGGTGGCTTTCTCAATGGCCTCCGTGTCAACACCACTGGAAGAGATCAGTTCGTCCGTCAGGTGATCGTCAAAGTCAATGGTTTCCATAGGTCACAGGACTGCCCAGGATGCCTTCTGGCAGGGAATACAGGTAAAGAAAAAAAGGAGGCCCGGCATGCAACCGCCAGGCCTCCGGCGGATCAGCCAATCGTCGGCTCAATCAGGCCATAGGTGCCGTCACGCCGGCGATAGAGTACATTGATGGCATTTGTTTCCACATTGTAAAAGATGAAAAAGTTATCGTGGCCCAGCAATTTCATCTGCTCCAGGGCCTCGGCTTCGTTCATGGGTATCAGCGAGAAGGTTTTACGACGCGCAATGACGGGGGTTTCTTCCACTTCCTCTTGCGGTACGGGGACGACTTCTGCCGCCGAGCGTCCATCGCCGCGTCCGCGCCGATGCTTCCCTTTGTAACGGTCAATCTGGCGCTCCAGTTTTTCCAGCGCCGAGTCAAAGGCCGAACGGATATTATCCGCGCGTTCTTCGGTGCGCAGCAAAGCACGTCCGCCGCGTACGGTAATCTGAGCCACATAGCGATCGTTGGCGCTGCGCGCCGACTTGAGGTAGGCCAGGTCCAGACGAGCCGTATCCAGTTCGGGCAGATAACGGTCCAGTCGGGCCGCGCGTTTGCTCACGTAGTCGCGAATGGCCTCGTCAATCTCCATGTTACGGGTAAAGATTTCAACATTCAGGGTCATTGGATCCTCCAGGATGGTATAGGATGCTCGATCGCCAAACGTTGGCACGAGAACAGTTACTTCAATCCAGGCGAACGTCAGCGCCAGGCAGGGACGGAACATCAAGAGGGGCATCCTGCCCCGGCACAGCCCGGGCCAGGGTCAGCGCGTAAACGGTCTGCGCGCCGGCGGTCAGCAAAGCCTGCGTACAGGCGGCAAGGGTCGCTCCCGTCGTTGCCACATCATCTACGAGCAGGACGTGACGTCCGGCCACTCGCCGGGCATCGGCCAGGAAAGCGCCTTGAACGTTCACCTGCCGTTCTTCCAGGGAAAGCCCCACCTGTGAGCGCGTTTCGCGCACACGCCAAAGCGTATGAGGCGCATAGCGCCAGCCGTTCTCTGCGGCCACAAACAGGGCCAGCAATGCGGCCTGATTATACCCGCGTTGTGCCAGGCGTTTCGTCCCCAGCGGTACCGGCACCACCATATCCACCGGCCAGGCCAGACGCCGCGCAAAGTGAGCCAGGGGCTTGCCCAGCGATTCGCTCAGCCCGATATGGCGGCGATACTTCAAACGGTGCAGCGCCAGACGCAACGAACCTGCAAAAACGGCCCATGAACGCAGCGCCTGAAAGGGGGGACGGGCGCGGCGGCACGATGAACAGAAAGTCCTGGTCGCTGAAGAAAGCGGCGCGCCACATGCCTCGCAGACCTTCTCCGTCAGGAGGGTGACCTGCTGCTGACAGGACGGGCACCAGCGCCAGCCCAACGTTCCACATCCGACGCAGACTGGCGGGTAGAGCCAGTCCAGCCCCTGAAAGAAAAGGCTATAGAGAGCCGCTTGCCCGCGCATTGGCGTCCAACGCATAAAAGGGATTTTCCCCGCAGGAACAGCACCGATTTGAGGACGCAACCGAAAAGAGGCCGATTTCAACCGAAGAGACGAACTTTCATCAAGCGCAGCGCAGCCGGGGTCAGCAAGATGATAAACAAGGTAGGGAAGATCAGGCCGACGAGGGGCATGAGCATTTTGGTCGGCGCCTTGTGCGCTTCCTCTTCTGCTCGCTGCCGACGCTTGAGGCGCATTTGCTCGGACTGAATACGTAACACTTTCGCCATGCTGACACCCAGCGTTTCGGTCTGAATGAGAGCGGCGACGAAACTGGTCATTTCCGGAATGCCAATGCGTTCGGCCATGTCGCGCAGGGCCTCGCGACGCGCCTTACCGAGTTGAATCTCGCGAATCGCCCGTCCGAAGGCCTGTGACAGTTCATTATCCCACTTCTCCGCCACCTTCGACATGGCCGCATCCAATCCCAGGCCAGCCTCGACGCAGATGGTGAGCAAGTCGAGGGCATCCGGCATGGCCTTGCGGATATTCTTCTGTCGTTTCTGGATCGTGCTGGAAAGGTAGCGCTGGGGCAAGATATACCCCATGACCGCCGCTCCACCGACAAACAGAACCTGACGGCTGAACGGCCATTTGCCCACCAGCGAGAGCAATAAAATCACCCCGCCTAACACGCCAGCCAGGACAAAGCGCAAAGCCAGAAAGGTGGAGGCATCCAGCCGACCAGGGTTGCCGGCTAATGCCAGTTGCTTGGTGACGGTTTCCAGCTGATGCTGGGGAGTGAAACGGGCAGAGGCCTCGCCAATGCGCTTGATAATCGGGAAAATTACCCGTTCCGCGAAGGGTTGTGAGAGTTCCACATCCTCGAGGCTGGTAATCGTTTCGCCCGCCTGAGTGATTTCGGCCAGGCGGCGCGTCAAGGGATCGTCTTCTTCCTGTTCACGCTTGCTCAGACTGGAATAGGCCACCATGATCAGTACCACAAGCACCGCGATCACAAGCCCGGCAATGATCAAGGCCGTCATGGTACACCTCCTGTCATATCTCGATATTGGCGATTTTCTGCATGGCAAAATAGCCAGCCGTAATCATGACTCCCGCCAGGCCCAAAGCGCTGATGCCACAGGTGCGATTCTCGGGTTTAAAGAACTCCATGATGTAGGGACGGTTAATAAACCACAGAAAAAGCAGCAAACCGATTGGCAACAGAGAAAGCAGGCGGCCTGAATAGGAAGCCTGTGTCGTCAGGACGCGGATCTCGCCTTTCAGGCGCACTCGTTCACGAATGGTGTAGGAAATAACGTCCAGAATTTCCGCCAGGTTACCGCCAACCTCGCGCTGGACGTTGATGGCAGTCACCACAAAGTCCAGGTCATCACTGGGGATACGGCGCAACAAATTGTCCAGCGCACGCTCCAGCGAAAGACCTAACTGCACCTCCTGCACCACGCGGCGAAATTCTTCGGAAATGGGAGGGGGTAGTTCCTTGCTCACCGCCTCCAGCGCTTGCAGGGTCGAGTACCCTGCTCGCAGACCGTTGACCATCAGGTTGAGCATATCGGCCAGCTGGTCATTGAAGCGCGTCAGGCGGCGACTCTTCTGGCGATTGACATAAATGTTGGGCAAGATGAAACCGAAGACGGCGCCAATCAAGGCAGAAACGATATGTCTACCACCCAGCAGGTACGCGATGGCGGTCAGGCCAAGTACCACGCCAGCGTAGATGAACAAGAATTCGCCCGGTTTGAGTTTGATGTCGGCGCGTGCCAGGTTGCGCGCGATCCGCTCGCCCCAGGTCGTTTTTTCCACCTGCTTGCTTACCCAGCCGGTCACCGCGGAAGTGGCCGGTTTGGTTTTTTCCTCCGCCTTCTCTTCTTCGAGGTACTTGCCCAAACGCTCTTCGACCAGGCCGCGTTCGCTGCGAGAGGTAATCACCAGGCCCACAATCAAGAGTACAATGACAATGCCGCCACCAATGATCAAGAGAGTCGTCAGGTCCATGGCCTGTCCTGCTGCCTCCACGAAACGGGTTATCGGCTTCTCTGCCCAACGCCAAAGATAGAGGGCGGCAAATGGATGCCGGCTGCCTCGATTTTGTCCATAAATTTCGGACGCAAGCCGGTTGGGCGCAAGCGCCCGATCACCTTGCCGTTTTCAAAGCCGGTCTGCTCGAAGACGAAAATATCCGTCATGGTGATGACATCACCTTCCATGCCGGTTACCTCGGTAATATTCACAACCTTGCGCGAGCCATCGCGCAAGCGCTCTTGATGGATGATCAGGTCAATGGCCGAGGCGATCTGCTCACGGATGGCGCGCACCGGCAGTTCCACGCCGGCCATCAGCGTCATGGTTTCCAGGCGCGCCAGCGTATCCCGCGGCGAGTTCGAGTGGCAGGTGGTCATGGAACCATCGTGGCCGGTGTTCATGGCCTGCAGCATATCCAGCGCCGCCTCGTCGCGAATCTCGCCGACGATAATGCGGTCCGGGCGCATACGAATCGCATTGATGACCAGTTGCCGGATGGTCACCTCCCCTTTCCCTTCAATGTTCGGCGGGCGGGATTCGAAGGGCAAGACGTGCTCCTGACGCAACTGCAACTCGGCGGCATTCTCCACGGTGATAATACGTTCATCGTTAGGAATGAAACCGGAGAGAATGTTCAACAAAGTGGTCTTGCCCGAACCGGTACCGCCGGAAATCACAATATTCAGGCGCGCCTTGACACAGGCTTCGACAAATTGCAACGCTTCGGGTGTAATCGAGCCGAACTGAACCAGCTGCTCAACGGTAATCGGGTTCTTGAAGAACTTACGGATGGTCAACGTTGGGCCGGTCAGGGCAATGGGCGGGATGATCGCGTTCACGCGCGAGCCATCGGGCAGGCGGGCATCGACGTATGGGCTGGACTCGTCAATGCGACGCCCCAGCGGTGAAACGATGCGCTCAATGATGCGCATGACATGTTCATCGTTCTCGAACGTGATCGGTACCCGATGCAGTTTCCCTTTCCGTTCGATGTACACATTGCGGGGGCCGTTGACCATCACTTCCGTGATGCTATCGTCTTCCAGCAGCGGCTGGATGGGGCCGAAGCCGAGGATTTCCGCCGCGATTTGTTCGAAGAGGCGCGCCCGTTCCGGCCGCGAGAGTACAATATGCTCTTCCGTCAGGATTTGATCAAAAAGCTCGTGAATCGTCTGGCGAAGCTCCTCTGGCTTGGAAATGTCCATCGAGGGGTCTAACTCGGCCACCAACCGATTCTGGACACGCGCTTTGAGGTCAAAGTAAGTGCTGGCCTGAGGGTTGACCGCCGGCGGTGGCGGAGCCTGGCGCGCCAGCGTTTCCAGACGGGGGCTACCCGCTGGAGGAGCAGCCGGCGACGATGACGGCGTAGAAGCAGGCGTCGCTGGCCGTCCCGCTGAGGACGGCAGTTGACCCTGTTCCAGACGCTTCAACAGCGACATAATCGCCTCCTGACCAGACAAGGCTGGTTAATCAATAACGACGGGGACCTTCACTGCCAAAAATAGACGGCGGCAGTTGAATGCCCGAGGCTTCAATCTTGTCCATGAACTTCGGGCGAAGGCCGGTTGGCTTCAGTCGCCCGATGATTTTGCCGTTTTCAAAGCCGGTCTGCTCGAAGATGAAAATATCACTGGTGGTGATCACCTCGCCTTCCATACCGGATACTTCCGTGATGTGCGTTACCTTGCGCGAACCATCGCGCATGCGTTCCTCGTGAATGATGAGGTCAATCGCCGAGGCAATCTGTTCACGCACAGCACGCGAAGGCAGGTTCATACCCGCCATGAGCGTCATCGTCTCCAACCGTGACAGGGTATCGCGCGGTGAGTTGGAGTGGCAGGTGCTCATGGAACCATCGTGGCCCGTGTTCATGGCCTGTAACATATCCAGCGCCGCCTCGTCGCGAATCTCACCGACGATGATGCGATCGGGACGCATACGCAAGGTATTGATGACTAACTGACGAATGGTCACCTCACCACGTCCTTCAATGTTTGGCGGGCGCGCTTCCAGCGAAACCACATGTTCCTGACGCAGTTGTAACTCGGCGGCATCTTCAATGGTGATGATGCGTTCGTCGGGCGGGATAAAGCCCGAGAGAATGTTCAGCAGGGTCGTCTTACCACTGCCGGAGCCGCCAGAGATGATAATGTTCAGGCGCGCATGGACACAGGCTTTGAGAAATTGCAGCGCTTCGGGCGTGATCGTGCCAAGTTCGATTAATTGCTCGGCTGTCAGGGGGTTTTTGAAGAATTTACGGATGGTCAGAGTCGGGCCAATCAGCGAAATAGGGGGAATGGAAGCATTCACGCGCGAGCCATCTGGCAGACGAGCATCTACATAAGGGCTGGAATCGTCAATGCGCCGCCCCAATGGGGCAACGATACGGCTGATAATCCGCATAACATGCTCGTTGCTTTCAAAGGTGATCGGCACGCGGTGCAATTTACCGTTCCGTTCGACATAGATGCTTTTGGCGCCGTTGACCATAATCTCCGAGATGGTATCATCTTCCAGGAGAGGCTGGAGCGGACCAAAGCCGAGGATTTCGGCGGCGATTTGCTCGAAAAGGCGCGCCCGTTCCGCCCGCGAAAGGATGATGTTTTCCTCGGTGAGAATACGGTCGAACAACTCCTGCGCGACGCGGCGCACCTCATCCGTTTTCTTGATGTCCAGCGAGGGATCCAATTCGGCGAGCAGACGGTTCTGCACGCGCCGTTTCAGGTCAAAGTACGTGCCTGTTTGCGAGGGGGCGTCCGGTGCGCTGACGCGCCGCGTCTGCAAGCCAAGCGAAGAGGCTGCCGGCGCGCCCGGCGAAGAGGCTGCCGGCGCGGTCCCCGTCGCTGGCGCAGGGGAGGGCAAAGGTGCCGGCGAGGACGGTGCAGCCGGGGAGGATGGCGCGACCGGCCGCGGAACCACATTACCGCCCTCGGCTGGCGGTCTCCCCTGACCCTGTTCAATGCGTCGCAGCAAAGACATGGTTCAACCTCCGACGTTACCGTTTGCTCCTCTCCGCTTCGTGTGTTCCCTCCTCCAGCTGCGTCAACCGAGTCCGCAGGGCCTCGGCCAGCAGGTAAATTCCACGCGCTGCCAGAGAAGATTTATTATCGAGCATAAAGGGAACACCGCGGTTAACGGAGGGGATCACGGTGCGCTCATCCAGCGGAATCACCGCAGACACCTCGTGTTTGAGATTCTCGCCCACTTTTTCAGGGGTGATCGTGATACGCCGATCGTAACGGTTCATCACGAAAAGAATCTTTTCCGGTGGCATGCCCAACGAACGCGCCAGGTCCAGGAACAACCGTCCGTTTTTGATGGCCGGGATATCCTGCGTGGTCAACAGGACGATCACATCGCTGGAATCCAGCACACCCAGCACGGCATCCGTCAGATAGGAATCGGTATCTACGATGATGTAGGCGTATAACTGGCGCAGGTAATTCAACAGTTTGCTGATTTGTTCGCTGGTGATCTGCTCGGCGTATTCTGGTCGGGCAGGCGCGGCCAGCACATGCAAACCGCTGGCCGCGTGTTTGATCATCACGCTGGCCACCACTTCCGGGTCGAGTTCCGCCGCGCGTGGGGCCAGATCGACGATGGTATTCTTGCCTTGTTCGTTCATGAAAACCGCCACATCGCCGAACTGAAGGCTGACGTCCAGCAGCGCGGCAGGGGTTTCCTCATTGTGCAATGCCAGCGCCAGGTTGACCGCGACCGTCGTACACCCTGTTCCGCCTTTTGGACTATAGACGGCAATCACCTTGCCGTAGGAAACCCGTCCGGGCATCGCTGCTGGCATCGCGCCCGGGCCAGGCGCGACTACGGTGAGTTTGGCGCGCTCCTCGCGCGCCACAGCCCCAGCGCGACGCAGGGCGGCCGTCAATTCATCCGGCATGGGCGGCTTGGTCAGGAAATCGCGCGCGCCAACCATCATCGCCCGCCGCATGTAATTCTGGTCCCCCTGCACCGACAGGATGACTACCTGAATGTACGGCGCTCGCTGGCGGATCGCCTCGGTAGCCGCGATGCCATCCATATCCGGCATGTTAATGTCCATCAGGACGACATCCGGCGTTGTCTCCTGTGCCAGTTGAATCGCTTCACGTCCGCTCCGCGCGGCGCCGACAACTTCGATGTCGGATTCAAACTGCAGCAGTTTACGGATATTCTCGCGCGTTTCGGCAACATCATCCACAATCAGCACTCGAATCTTATCGCCTGCAGCCATGCCTCCAACTCCATCGTCTCGTGTTGCCCGTTACGGCGTCACAATCACCACATCATTCGGCAATACCGGTTGGACCAGTTTATCCAGACGCGGCTCGAACGTGTACGGCAGCGCAACCGGCACCGGAATATTGTACTGAGCCAATAGATAGGCCAGGGTAGCCGCCTCGGTATCGTACTGGCCATCATCCGCAGGATTCCGCAGAGTGAAGGTCAACTGGGCACCGCTGTACATAAAGTAGGTCAGCGCCACCGCGTCCTGGGGCGAAACAATCAAGGTGACGAGGTCCGGCCGTTCCGTCGGTTGGGCTGCTCCGGCGCTGGGCATTGGCGTCGGGGTAACCGCCGCTGGCGTTTCCTCCGTGGCCGGCGCCGGCAGAGTCATGGCGGATGTCTGTTCCTGTTCGCCGGTCAAAGGGAAAGTGCCGACATGCAGCACCTGCACATTCTTGATGACCATCTGGCTTACCAGGCGTGGGCGCTGCTTTTCCGACGGCACAACATAGAATGGTACCCCTAGCGCCGGCTCATTTTCAACGCGGCCTAGCGGCGAGAGCACGGAACCGGTAACCGTCTGAGCGGTCAGAGTCGTGATTTGTGTTCCTGTAGTCAACGTCCCGCTTGGTGCTTCGACGGTGCCGCCGCCCATGAGAATCTGCTTGCCCTTACTGGGAGAGACCGCCGCCGTCTGGTTGGGCAGAAGAGACTGGTACTTCGAATCGACCTCGACCAGCAGCATAGTAGCAATAACATCCACGCGGTCGCCATCCCGAATACCATAGGCTGCGGAGGAAAGGCGCGTAACCGGCACCGAGATAGCGGTCATACCCTTGGGAATCAGGGTGGCCCAACGCGAGCCCGGCAGGGAGACTGGCGGCGTCGCCGAGACCATGGCGGTTGTCAGGAACATGCCTGGATCCAAAGAAATCTTGGCATACTGACCAACCACCGCGTTGACATCGGTAAAGTACGTCGCCAGCCACATCGTCTGGGGAATTTCCGCCGTGGTGAGCATCTCCGGAGTAATCTGGGCGCCCTGGACAATGCTCTGCGCGGCAATGACCACGCTCACGGTCGGCAACGACGTCGGCGTAGCCACCTCCACAGGGCCAGCCTGTGAGGCGGGCTTCTTGAGGCGGAGATACAACACGGCGCTACCCACGACAACAATGAGAATGAGCAAAAGAAACAGAGAAGATCTGCCTCGACGCATAGCCTACTCCTTATCAGGTGAATGGAACGGTAATAGCATTATACAGTAAAACCGGTCACCTGACCACTATCCTGTTTGTAATGGCCGGTATACAATTTCCTTAACTTGAAGCCTTAATAAGGAAAAGCGCGGTCTCTCTCACCGCGCTTGAGGCAAATCCGGCGCCACTGTCTGGAAGCGCCCTCAACCTTTCAACGCCCCTGTCAGCAAGCCGCGCAGGAAATAACGGCCCAGGAAAATGTAAACCAGCAAAGTCGGCAGTGCCGTGATCAGCGAGCCAGCCATCTGCACATTCCAGGCTATGACCTGACTGCCGGCCATGTTGTTCAGAGCCACCGTAATCGGCCAGTGCTCCGGGCTGGTCAAGACCACAGCAAAGAGAAAATCATTCCAGATGGCAGTGAACTGCCAGATAAGCACCACCACAAAACTGGGAATGGAAATGGGCAGGAGAATGTACAGATATGTCTTCCACACATTGGCGCCGTCCATTCGTGCCGCCTCGACCAGTTCCTTTGGTACGCCAGTGTAATACGTGTGGAACATCAGGGTAGTAATCGGTATTCCATAAATCACGTGCGTCAGAATCAAACCGGCCAATGTGCCATACAGCCCAATATCTCGCATGAACTCCACCAGAGGAATAAGGATACTCTGGTAAGGGATGAACATGCCAAACAACAACAAGGGGAAAATGACGTTCGCGCCCCGAAACGGCCAGCGCGCCAGAATAAAGCCATTGATAGAACCAATGAAGGAAGAAATGATAGCCGCAGGCAACACCATGTTGAGGCTGTTCCACAAATGCGGTGCCAGTTTATGGTACGCTTCCACATAGTTATCAATGTGGATCCCGCGCGGTAAAACCCACATGGTCTTCAAACTGACCTCTGCAAACGCCTTGAAGCCGGTGACCAGCATGACGTACATCGGAATCAGATAGAAGACCGTCATCAAGAGCAACGGGAGATACAACAGATACCGTGCCTGAAACCACGAACGCCGACGACGTTTCGGACTCATATTTCTGCCTTATGCGTTAAGGTATAACGAATATACGGAATGACCAGCAACGACACAACCAGCAGGAGCAGGATGGCTATCGCTGCGCCACGCCCAAAGAAATAGCCATCAAAGGTGATTTGCCACATGTAAATAGCCGGAACATCAAGAGGTAACTGTTTCCCGGCCACGGCGATAATCAAATCGAAGACCTTGAGCGAAATGTGCCCCAGGATAATCACAGCGCTTAAAGTAACCGGCGCCAGCATCGGTAATACCACGTACCGGTAAATCTGAAATTCCGAAGCGCCATCCACGCGAGCGGCCTCGCGCAGTTCCTCCGAGATGGCACGCAAACCGGCCAGATACAGCGCCATGGTGTAGCCAGACATCTGCCAGATGGCCGCCAAAGCAATTGCCGCAATCCCCCAAATCGGTGTGGTATGCCAGCGATTGATGAGAAAGTCCAGACCAAGCAGGTCGAATAACTGGTTCAAGCCGCTGATACGGCTGCCGGTGGCCGGGTTCATCAACCAGCGCCAGACAACACCGGTCACAATGAATGAAATTGCCATCGGAAAGATGAACAGATTGCGGAAAAAATCCTCACCCGGCAAATTTTGGTCCAGCAAAATCGCCAGCAGCAGACCCAGCACGAGCGAACCGCCAACAAAAACAACAGTGAAAATTACGGTATTGCGAATATCTACATGGAAACGAGGGTCCGAAAACAACTCAAGGTAATTCTTCAAGCCCACCCACGTGTAATCCGGAATCAGGCCTTTCCATTGACTGAACGAAACGCGCATGGTCCAGACAATGAACCCGTAGACGAAGACCATCACTGCCAGCAGCGAGGGCGCTACCAGAGCCATGGCTGCAAAATCCAGATGCTTGAACCAGCGTGACATCGTCACCTCGTTGGCAAAATGACCAGCAAAAAGGGCGGGGGAACGTTCCTGCAAGAAAATCGCGGAACCTCCTCCCCCGCCCATCCTACTACGATTTTACTGGCAAGGGCCAGAACTCTTGCACGCCGCCACCAGAGCGGATTGGAAGTTATCCACATTCAGGTCGGCGAGGAAGATACCGAGCGCGTTGTTGATCTCGGTCTTCCAGGAGTCATTGGCCACCACGCCGTGCGTCAACGAACCGACCACGATGTCCTTGGCCCAGTCGTCCATCGCAGACTGCAGGTATTCGCCAAAGAGCGACTTGTCGCAATCGGTACGGGCGCAAATCGAGCCTTTGATGGGGTTGAAGGCTTCCTGGCCCTCCTTTGAGCCGGCGACCTTCAGCCAGGCCAGCGCGGCTTCAGGATGCGGAGGATTGACCGGCAAGACGAACGAGTCGGAGAGGAACTGGAAGACGCCGACCGTGCCCGGCACCGGCGCCCAGCCATAGTCCACTTTGGGGGTCTTACCCAGGCTGCGGAAGAAGCCCTCGGCCCAGTCGCCCATCACATTGAAGGCCGCATCACCATCTACCACCAGTTGGGCGGCATCCTGCCAGGCAAGCGAGGCCGCGTCGGCGTTGGTGTAGGAAAGAGCCTTCTTGTAATTTTCCAGGGCCTGTTTCACTTCCGGGCTACCCCAATCGGTTGTCCCGTTCCACAGGCCATTGTATTTCTCTACACCCAGCGTACCCAGCAAGATCGTTTCGAACAAATGCATGGCCGTCCATTGCTCGCCCATCGCCAGCGGCGTGACGCCGGCGGCCTTCAGCTTATCCATGGCGGCAAACCATTCGTCAATGGTGGTGGGAACCGCAATGCCGTTGTCAGCCAGAATCTTGGGGTTATACCACAGGACATTGGCGCGGTGAATATTGACCGGCACAGAGTAAATCTTGCCGCCTTCCGAGATGAGTGGGATGAGCGTCTCCGGCATGACCTGCAACCAGCCTTCCGACTCATACAGGTCATTGAGCGGCTGCAACTGATTGGCCTTGACATACGTACCAATCAATTCCTGACCGGCATGCCCCTGCCATGAATCCGGAGGATTGTTGGCCTGCAAGCGCGTCGCCAGCACGGCGCGGGCGTTCGTGCCGGCACCGCCGGCCACTGCCGCGTTGACGAATTCAATATCCGGGTACTTGGCCTGGAAAACCTTGACCATGGCAGCCAGACCCTCTGCCTCGCCGCCAGCCGTCCACCACGAGAAGACTTCAACCTGTTGTTTGGCAGGCGCCTGAGTCGGCGTGGGGGCTTCCGTCGGTTGAGCCTCTGTCGGCTGGGGAGCCTGCGTGGGCGGCGGCGTCGCTGGCGTGCCGCAGGCCGTCAGCAGCACCGCCAGCAGCGCAACGCTACTGAAAAACATAAGGGAAACTTTCTTGAGGGACATCTTTTTCTCCTTTCCTGAACTTGATAAAACGGATTCTTCACCACTCCCGAGTTTGGAGAGCGCGGTTACAATTAGTATATCGATCGCTCCTGTTCATAACAAGCCGCTGACGGACTTTCGATGGACACAGAACGGACATGAACCAGAATGATTTCACCAGCCTGTTCAAAGACTTGCTGTTGCGCCTGTACGATTTGACCGCCATTGAAACCCATCCGCTAACCCCCTGCTTCTCCCTGCCCCCCGGCGACGAGGTACGCCGCGCAGAAGCTGTGCAACGCCTCATCATTGAAGAAATCGAACGCCTGCGCCCCAAAGGAGAGGTCATCCTTACCTCCCCGGAGTGGCGCCCCTACCTGATCCTGCGCCGACGCTATGTAGATGGCGAAAACCCTCACCTCATCGCCGCCAGCCTGTACATTGGCGACCGCCAGTTCCGTCGCGACCACAGCCGCGCTCTTCAGGCATTAAGCCTCCGCATCTGGGAACGCTACATCCCCCACGCCGTTTCCGATGCTCTTCCCCTCACCGGTGAGGAACAACAACTCTTCGAACCGCAGGCAGAAACCCTCAATCTGAACGAGGTGGTGCGTGGCGTGGGCGCGCTGCTCGCCCGGCGGTTGGAAATTGAACATGTGCATCTCGACATAACGTTCACCCCTGAACCTCTGCCGGTCGTTGCCGATCGGACCCTGCTGCGGCAGGCTATCCTGGCCCTGCTCAACTACGCCCTCCACCTCCACAGCGGCGACACGCTATACCTGAAACTGACCGCCGACCCGCTCCCCGCCCTGACGGTAACCTTCCCCCTGGAGGCCGACTGGCAAAGTCTGCACAAGACCGAGCGCGACTCACTCGACTTCGTCCAACGTCTTGCCGCCAGTTTGCCAGCCCGACTCGAGGAACATTTCCCCACCAACCAGCCCAGTGGTGAAGCGACGCTCGTGCTGCACCTCTTGCCCACGCAACGCACCGTACTGGTGGTGGACGATCAGCCCGCCGCCCAAAGGATGTATCAGCGCTACCTCTCCCAAAGTGGGCTGAAAGTCATTGGCCTGACCGATCCGTCGCAAACGCTCCCCCTCGCCCGACAACTACAACCAGCGGCCATCATCCTGGACGTCATGATGCCCCACATTGACGGCTGGGAACTGTTACAGGCGCTGCAACTCGAACCCCAAACCCGCTCCACCCCCATTCTGGTCTGCTCGGCCTGGGGCGATGCTGACCTGGCGCTCTCGTTGGGCGCGGCTGTCTTCATCAAAAAGCCCATTGTGCAAAAAGACTTGCTCGACGCTTTATCCCGTTTCCACCTGCTGGAAAAGTAATCCCCTGGTCGGGCCGGATCACGAAAGGGTAAACGGATTTGCCTTTACTCGCGGAGTAATCGCCATGCGCTGGTTACAAAGTGTGGTCCACAGCGACCCGGAAATGCAAGACCTGATGCGCGAGAACGCCCGCACGCTGGTTTACACCATCGCCGGCCTCTATTTCGTCGTCCACGTGGTCGGCACTGTAGGTTTTCCGCACCTCTTCAGCCCCAGCTTGTGGTTGATTTCAATTTTCATGGCTTCGTTGATCGGGCTGACATTGCACCTGCTGCGCCGACATTACTTCCTTTCCCAAATCCTCTGGCTGTTGGGATTGGGCGTGGCTATCTTTCTCGGTTATGCCCTCTATCGCGCGCCGCAGGCATTGTTGCTATGGATTGCCCTGCCCTTGCTGGCCGTGGCCACTCTGGGCGTGCCCGTGGCCGCGGCCAGTGTACTGGTCATCGTGATCGCGGTGGTCGCGCTCATGCGCTCCAACGGCGTGCCCCCCGTCTACGGGATCAGCATTGCCCTGGGGAGTGTATTCATCGCGATTGTAGGCTGGAGCGCCCTGGGTCGCTTGCTGACGGCCCTGGATACGGCTTCCTATCACTATCATCAGGCACAGCGCCTGCTGGAAGAGACCCGCAACCACCGCGCCGAAATCAGCCGCATCTTGAAAGACCGCGATCAGGCCAACTACCAGCTGGAACAGGCCAACAAAATGCTGGCCTTTGCACGCGCCCAGGCCGAAGAAGCGCGCGAAAACCGCAATCGCTTTGTGCTGGCCGTCAGCCATGAATTGCGCAGCCCGTTGAACTTCATCATCGGCTTTAGCGATTTAATGGTCAACGCCCCACAAACGTACGCCCCCCTGGAGCAATGGCCTCCCGGCCTTTATGACGACATTCAGGAAATCTACGCCTCCAGCCGACACCTGATGCGTCTCATTAACGACATTCTCGACATGGGGAAAATCGAGGCCGGGCAGATGACCCTCTACCGCGAACGAGCGCGCATCGAACAGGTGATAGAAGAAGTGCGCGCCATGCTGGCCCATGCCTTCGAACAGAAAGGTATCGAACTGCGCCTCGAAATTCCACCCGATTTGCCGTCTGTATTTATAGACACCACCCGCATCCGCCAGGTACTGTTGAATTTACTCAACAACGGTTTACGATTCACCGATCAGGGCTACGTCGCGCTGCGCGTCGAGCGTCAGGAAAACGCTCTGCTGATCAGTGTACGCGATACCGGCAGCGGCATCGCCCCAGAGGACTTGCCCAGGGTGTTTGAAGAATTCCGTCAGGTAGGTGAAGAAAACTGGCGGCGACGCGCCGGCAGCGGCCTGGGGTTGCACATCAGCCGCCAATTCGTTGAACTGCACGGCGGCACCATGGGCGTTGAAAGCACCCTTGGGGAAGGCACGCTATTCTACTTCACATTGCCCCTCACTCCCGCCCATTACGACCTCTCCACTGCCCCTTCTGGCGCGCCAGCGCCGCCCCCTCAGCCGCCTGTCCTTCTCCTTTCCTCCGATGCCGAAGAACTCTCCACGCTACAACATTTCCTGGACGAATATCGGCTCCACCCTGCCGAATCCCCCGAAGAGGCCCTTCTCAAAGCGCGCCAGTTGTTCCCGCGCGCCATCCTGCTTTCCGGCGAAGTGGATCCCCTGCCAGCCGGTCAACTACCCTACGATTTGCCCATCATTCGCTTCCTCCTGCCACGCCCATTTTTACAGGACCACAAGATTCACGCCTATCTGGTCAAGCCGCTGAGCCGCCAGAAACTTCTGCAAACGCTGCAGAGTTTGGGGAAGCCCGAAGCGCGCCTGCTCATCATTGATGACGATCCCGCGATGATTCGTTTCATTCAGCAGTCCTGTCGCGCCGCCGGACAGGCTCACTATACCCTCTTCAGCGCCCTCTCCGCGGCTCAGGCAGATGAAATCCTCGCCTGCCAGCCCATTGACGCTATCCTGCTCGATTTAGAATTGCCCGACATGCACGGCGTAGAATGGCTGAAAGCCTTCCGCGCCCGTCCCGCTATGGAGTCCGTGCCAGTGATCATCATCTCGGCTCAGGATGCGCCGACGGGTCTGCTTTCCCCAGGCCGCCCGGCGCTGGAACTCTTTCTGCGCCATTCGCTCCCGCCCAACGTCTTGGCCGAATTCATCAAGGTCGCCCTGGAAAAGATTCCACCCCAGTATCCCTGAAATCAAGGGGCGGGAGAGGCAGTGCCGGCCAGAGGAGAGGGGAGCGCCGCGTAGACACCCAGATCCGAAAATGCGATCACCAGCGGCGTATCGCCAGCCGCAAGCGCAAACAGCCCTACCTGCCCGGCGCGAAAGAGCGGGTCGCGCAAGGCAAACTGAAAACGATCGTTGAGGAAAAAACGCATTTCCGTTCCCAAGGCCCAGATGCCCAGTGTGACCTCGCCCGGCGCGCCGCGTGGCACCTCCCCGCTCTCCAACCATTCCTGCAAAGCGATAACCTGCCCGCCCTGGACGCGCTCCAGGCGTAATTTCCCCTGGCAGTTGAGAATATAACGATAATAATCCCCCCCGCCCGCCGCGCGAAAAAGCGCCCCATACGCATCATTCTGGCGGCACAGATTCAGGCGAGCCTTCACCTGCAGGTAAAAATCGCTCAGAGTCGGCCCGGCGCGCAAGGTCATCAGGTAGAGACGCCTGCCATCCAGAGAAAGAATCAGGCGATTCCTCTCCAGCGCCACACGCGCCGACGGCAGCGTGCTCATCGTCCACAGTTCTGGTCGGCTGAAGTCATCGCGAAAAATTTCCTCCCCTCGCATCGGCAAGGTCGCCGGCGTGGGAGTAGGAACGACGAAAGGGGTAGGGGTGCGAGTCGGAGGGAACCAGAGTACGGTTGGCGTCGCCGTCCCGGTCACAGCCGTCGGCGTTCGCGGCATGGTCGAGGCAGGCAACGACGTACAGGAAGCCAGCATTACCCATCCCAAAAGGAGCAGGCAACGACAGGAGCGCAACATACCCTCAAAGATACCACAAAACCCTGTCCCCCTCCCAGACAGGAAAGATGTCACCCTTACATCAAACAGAATTGTGAATTTCATCGCGGCATTTGGCCTATATGTCAGACAATAATGGTATAGAATGGTGGTAACAAGATAGAGTATCCCTGACAAGGAGTAGCCTATGGCGGAAACCTCGGTTTTGGTGACCGGTGCCTGTGGGGAGATTGGGCAAGCCCTCGTTCGCGCCCTGGCAGAACAGGGGAATTGCCGTATCGTTACGACCGACCTGTTACCCCTGCCCGATAGCCTCCAGCCATTCTCGCGCGAGCATATTCAGGGCGATCTGGTCAACAAAGTCAAAATCTTTTACGATTACGATTTTGATGTCATTTTCCATCTGGCGGCCTCGCTCTCCTCGAAAGCAGAAGTAGCCACCGAAGAGGCCCATCGCATCAACGTCGAAGGAACGATGCAATTGCTGATGCTGGCCGCCTACAAATCGGAAAAACGCGGCCGGGCGGTCAAATTTCTCTTCCCCAGTTCCATCGCCGTCTATGGCCTGCCTGACCTGGCGACCAAGCGATCCGCCGGCAAAGTAAAAGAGGACGAATGGAACACGCCTCACACCATGTACGGCTGCAACAAACTGTATTGTGAAAAACTGGGGATGTACTACAGCCATTACTACAGTCAACGCCATCTGGACCCCCAACCGCCGGCCATGCTCGACTTCCGCGCCCTGCGTTTTCCGGGCCTGATCAGCGCCTTCACGGTGCCATCAGGGGGGACGAGCGACTATGGCCCCGAAATGCTACACCGCGCCGCCGAAGGGAAGCCCTATGCCTGCTTCGTGCGCGCCGATACCCGCCTGCCCTTTATGGCCATGCCCGACGCGATCCGGGCCTTGCTCCAGCTGACCGCCGCGCCGCGTGAGGCGCTGCGCCATGTCGTGTACAACGTGACCAGTTTCAGCCTGACGGCAGAGGAATTTCGCCAGCGCGCCCTGCGCGCCTTTCCGGGCGCTGAAATTACCTTCGCTCCTCAGCCACGTCGCCAGGGCATCGTTGACTCCTGGCCTGAGGAGGTGGACGATTCGCTCGCCCGTCTGGAGTGGGGCTGGGCACCAGCCTACGATGTGGAGCGATTCTTCCGCGAATACCTTCTCCCCAATATTCGCCACCGTTACGGCTGGGGAGATAGCCGCGCTCGAACGCACGAATGAAGCGGGCGGCCCGGCACAAGGGACGAATCTACAACTCGATGACCTGTCCCCGTTCCGACCCCACCGAGACGATGCGCAGCGGCGCCCCAACCAGCGCCTGCACACGCCCCAGATAGTCCCGCGCCGCCTGCGGCAAATCCTGCCAGCGGCGCACCGCGGTAATGTCTTCCTGCCAGCCGGGGAATTCTTCATAAACCGGCTCGAACGCCGTCAGGCCAGTGGCGCCATACGGTAGTTCGGTCAACACCTCATTGCCATAACGATAGGCTGTACAAATCTTGATCGTTTCCAGCCCCGAAAGCACATCCAGTTTGGTAACGACGAACTCCGTCAGACCATTAAGGCGCGCCGAATAACGCAACAGAACGCCATCCAGCCAGCCCACGCGCCGCGGACGGCCGGTGGTTGTGCCATACTCGTCCCAGGGATTGGCGCCCGTGCCGCGCAAGCGCAACGCCAGATCATCATGGACTTCCGTAGGGAACGGGCCGCCGCCGACGCGCGTCTGAAACGCCTTGACGACGCCGATGACGCGCGCCCCCTGCGCCGCTGTCAGGCCCAGACCGAGGCCGGTCAACGCGCCGGCTGCCGTCGTCGAGGAGGAGGTCACGAACGGATAGGTGCCAAAGTCCAGGTCGAGCAACGTCCCTTGCGCTCCCTCAGCCAGGACGGTTTTGCCTGCCTGCAAGGCGCGATGCAACTCCGCCGAGGTATCGGTCACGTAATCTTTCAAACGCGCCGCCCAGAGACGCGCCTCCTCATTCATGGCCGCGATATCCAGCAAGGGGGCGCCCAACGCTTGCAGGGTTCGGTTCGCTCCGGTCAGACGTTCCTCCAGCCGCGCCGGGAAATCCTCGGCCAGCAAATCCACCATCCGCAGGCCCTGGCGGCTGGCCTTGTCCGTATATGCGGGGCCGATGCCGCGTCCGGTTGTGCCAATACTGCCCCTGCCACGCGCCGCTTCCAGCGCACGGTCGAGCGCCTGATGAGCCGGCGTAACCAGATGAGCCGCGTAGGAAATGTGCAGCCGTCGCGGGGTGATTTCTATCCCGGCCTGACTCAGGCGATCCATTTCCTCCAGCAACGTGCGCGGGTTGATGACCATGCCATTGCCCAGAATCGCCGTCACGCCTGCCTGCAAAATGCCGGAGGGAATCAGGTGTAACTTGAACACCTGTTTGCCAACGGTTACGGTATGACCGGCGTTATCGCCGCCATTATAACGAGCGGCGTAATCGGCGCCTGCCGCCAACCAGTCCACAAAACGACCTTTGCCCTCATCCCCCCATTGGGCGCCAACAACAACAAGCAGAGGCATAGTTCACTCCTTCTCTTCCCAAGAATCGCGGTCACATTATATCAGAAGCCAGGCAACGCGAGTTTGTCATCCGCGGTCGGGTCCGTTGAGGGCGCGCCTTCGGCGCGGGGGCAAAAATGTCTTGCAACAGCAACCACGGCCATCCTCACAGATAGCCGACCGCGGTGGTCAAAAGCCACGCCAGCGAGTACAGAAACGGAAACGCAAACCACACGGAAACTGGTATACTTATCATCATGAGCCGCTTGCCCCGTGCCACCCGCCGGCTGCTTCTGGTCGGTATCATCCTGGCGACTCTACCCTGCTACTGTCTGGGCTTCCTGGCGGCAGAACGCGCGCCGACTCCGCCAGGCGCGACGCCCACGCCCAGCGAGACGCCGACCCTTACCCCGACCGCTTCCCCTGTCCCGCCCAGCGCAACCCAGATGCCTTCGGCGACGCCCAGCGTCACTCCCTCGCTGACGCCCACGCCGTCCCCTACCTTTACACCGCTCCCAACGGTCACCCCGCTGCCCACCAACACCCCGCTTCCTACTCCGACGCCGCTGCCCACCAGCACGCCGACGGCGACGGCGAGCGATACCCCATTTCCTTCCGTCACGCCCTCCCCTTCCGAAACGCCGACGGAGCCCCCCACTCCTCCCACTCCCTGATTCTACAACCTGCCATGAGCGACATTCTTCCTTTTCTCAAAACCTTATTGACCACCGCCGGCCTGTCCGCCTATGAAGCCGCGACGGCCGGAGTCGTGGCTGAACGCTGGAGCAATCTGGTCGACGACCTGCAGCGCAGCCGTCTGGGTTCACTGCACGGCTTGCAGCGCGGTCACGCGCCGGCCCCACGCCCGGCCTTGATGGTTGCCGCCCATATGGATTCCATCGGGCTGATGGTCAGCGGCATAAAGGACGGTTTCCTGCGTATCAGCAAGGTAGGCGGCGTAGATGAACGCATTTTGCCTGGCCAACAAGTCATCGTCCACACGCGCGCGGGAGACCTGCCGGCGGTGATTGCCCAACCCCCGGCGCGCCTGCTGCCGCCAGAAATCCGCGATGCGGTCGTCCCCCTGGAGTACCTGTTCGTGGATACCGGCCTCCCGCCGCGTCAGGTGGAAAAGATCGTCCAGGTGGGCGATAGAATTTCCTTCGCCACTTCGCCTCTGGACCTCAGCGGCGAGACGCTGGCCGGGCCGGCGCTGGACAACCGCGCTTCCCTGGCGGCCCTGACGCTTTGCCTGGAGACTCTGCGGACTCGTCCGCACGCCTGGGATGTCTGGGCCGTCGCCACCGTGCAGGAAGAGGTGGGGTTGATCGGCGCCTACACGTCGGCCTACGACTTGCGCCCGGCGCTGGCGCTGGTGGTGGACGTTACCTGGGCAAAAGGGCCGGGAGCCAGCGAATGGAACACATTTCCCCTGGGTGGAGGGCCGACCATCGCCCTGGGCGCCAACGTTCATCCGCACCTGCATCAGGCTCTCAAGGAAACGGCGGAACGGCTGGAAATCCCCCATGCCATGGAATACATGCCGCGTCATAGCGGCACCGATGCCTTTGCCACGCAGGTCACTGCGGAGGGGATTCCTACGGCCATCGTAGGTATCCCGCTGCGCTACATGCATACGCCCGTGGAAGTTGTGGCGCTGAAAGACATTCAACGCGCCGGGCGCCTGCTGGCCGAGTTCATTGCCGGCCTGGAGGTAGATTTCCTGCGATAAGAGGGGAGGCTGAATTGTCGGCGCGGCGGGGGGAGGGCGGCGGTTTTCTCCCAACCGCTCTTCTTCACGCTTTCCCATACAACGGCAAGACGCGCCGCAGCGTGGCCTCGAGTTCCTCCAGCGCCAGAGGTTTGGTCAGATAGGCATCGGCGCCCATGGCCAGGGCCGTATCCACCATCACATCGGCGGCCTCGCTGGTCAGCATAATGATCGGCAGGTATTTGAATTCGGGGCGCTGACGCAAAAATCCCAGCAAGTCGAGGCCACTCACCTGCGGCATCTGGATATCCAGCAAGAGCACCTCCGGGCGCTGGCCGCTCAAGAGGGCTTTCGCAGCGGAACGGGCATCCAGAAAGGTGCGCGTGGCGAATCCCAGCAACTTGAGCATCAAGCCCACGGCCTGGCTCATCTCGGAGTCATCGTCCACAATCCAGGCGGTCTTCATGGCGCATTGTCCAGATGAAAGAGAATGGCCTCGGCCAGGGCGCGACTGATGCCGGGGATGGCGGCAATTTCTTCGACCGTGGCCTGTTTAATCTTATCCAGCGAGCCGAAATGTCGCAAGAGGGCGCGGCGGCGCGCCGGGCCGACGCCGGGGATGGAATCGAGCACAGAAGTCAGGCTGCGGCGCGCGCGTCGGGCACGATGGGCGGTGATGGCAAAGCGGTGCGCCTCGTCGCGAAGACGTTGGAGCAGGTACAGCCCTGGCGAATGGCGCGGCAGGCGCAGCGACTGGGCGCGCTGGGGCAAAAAGATTTCCTCTTCCTGCTTGGCCAGGCCGGCGACGGCGATCTTCCCTTGCAAGTCGAAGCGTTCCAGTACGCGCAGGGCGCGACCAAGTTGCCCCTTTCCACCATCCACGATCAGCAAATCGGGCAGATGAGCAAAGGAGGGATCGACTCGGGCGCCGGGTTGTTGTGCCAGTTGTTGAGCAGCCTGCCAGCGCTTGAACCGCCGGGTCAGCACCTCTTCCATAGAGGCAAAATCATCCGCGCCACTGACCGATTGAATGTTGAAACGGCGGTAGAGTTTCTTGTCCGGAACGCCTTGCACGAACACGACCATCGAACCCACCGAAGCCGTCCCTTGCGTGTTGGAGATGTCATAACACTCGATGCGGTTGGGCGGCGCCGCCAGGCCAAACGCCTGTTGCAGTTCGGCCAGCGCCTGTTCCTGACGGTGGGTATCGGTCTGCCAGCGGGCACGCAGGGCCTGTAACGTCTCGGCGGCATTCTCGGCAGCCATTTTTACCAGTTCCTGCGGTTGCCCCTGACGAGGAATCAGGATTTCCACCTTTTCGCCGCCGCGTCGCGTCCGCAGCCATTGCTGGATGATGCGCCCCTCCTCAATTTCTTGTGGCAAGATCAACTGGGAAGGAACGCTGGCGGCCTCGGTATAGAACTGCTTGATGAACTGCGCCAGCACTTCGGCATCGGCGGTATCTTCCGCGCCTTCCAGGACAAAATACTCGCGGCCGATTAACTTGCCGCCGCGAATGAAGAAGACCTGTACGCAGGCATCGCCGTCGGCGCGTGCCAGGGCGAGCACATCGGAATCGAGATAATCGGGCGAGAAGATGACTTTCTGGCGCGCGACGATGGCCTGCAAGGCTCTGATCTTGTCCCGCAGGGCGGCCGCGCGCTCGAATTGCAACTGGTCGGCGGCCTGCTCCATCTCCCGCTGCACACGGGCGATAATCGGCTCACTGTGACCCAGCAGGAACGCTTCGAGATCGGCAATCATTTGACGATATTCGGCCTGGGTCACCGCGCCAATGCAGGGCGCCAGGCAGAGTTTGATGTCGTAATACAGGCAGGCGCGCGCGTCGCGGCCGGTAATCTCACGCCCGCAGGTCAGGTAAGGGAAGACGCGCCGCAACACATCCAGGGTTTGGTGAACAGCCCAGGCCGAGGTGTACGGCCCGAAATAACGCGCGCCGTCGTTTTCCATGCGGCGCGTCACGCTGACTTTGGGGAAAGGTTCGTTCCAGTGGATTTTGATATACGGGTATTGCTTATCGTCCTTCAGGCGCACATTGTAGCGCGGCCGGTGCTGTTTGATGAGGTTCATCTCAAGGATGAGAGCCTCCAGTTCCGAATCGACGACAATCCACTCAATGTCAGCGATTTCACGCACCAGACGGCGCGTTTTGGCGTCCTGAACGCGGCTGCCATGAAAGTAAGAGCGGACACGATGGCGCAGGTTGACCGCTTTACCCACGTAGATAATCGTCCCCGCGGCGTTCTTCATCAGATAGCAGCCAGGACGCTCCGGCAGGGTATCCAGAATACTTTGCAGGGAAGGGGAAACGTTCGCCGCTTTCATCGCCTCAGCCTTTCTGGCTGCGGGTAATGATAGCACAAAACGGGCCAGCGGCGCGCCGGTTAACGCGCCGTTTTCCTGGGAGAAAGGGAACTGCCGCTGAAGCAAAACAGGCGCATGGCCTGAACGAGACCAGACCATGCGCCTGCCGCCGTCAGTATCTGGCGCGTAGCGTCAGCGTTTGGGGCCGCGGCCGTGGGGGCCGGGGGTCTTATCGCGATTGCCGTATCCGGGCCTGCCGTCTGGGCCAGGGGTGCGGGTGCCATCCGGGCGTCCCCGACCACGACCGGGCGCCTGAGGCGTACAGGGCGGCGTGCAGACCTGCAACCGATCGCGATCCCGTTTCTGGAGCCGATCGGGGAGGCCATCGCCATCCCGGTCGCCAGGGGAGGCTGTGTCCTTGGGACGACCGAAGACTCCCAACCCGTGCCAGATCTCGCCCCAGCCCTGGCCATTGCGACGCGCTTCCAGCAGCGAGGTCGCATCCACGCCGTTCATCACGCGGGCCGTGTGCAACGCCAGGACGATTTCGCCCCAGCCAAAGCCCTCGCAGAAGTACTGTTGTACCTGCTGGTACTCCACGCCGTACCGCTCGGCCAGCCGCATTCCAAAAGGATGGGGCGGGGCTCCTGCCTGACAGTAAAAGCCGTTGACGGAGGGCGTCTCTGCCGGTGCTTCGGAAGGCGTCTCGGAAGGCTCGCCCGTGGGAGTCTCCGAAGGCTCCGGCGTGGGGGTGGCCGACGGTTCTTCGGCGGGCGGGGTCAACTGAATCGCGCTCGCGGCAAAACTGCCGTCGGCGTTCCACGTCCCGCTGACCGTCACCGTCGCGCCTACGGCGAGCGTCGTCAGGTCAAAATCTGCCGGCGCGTACACCACAACCTCTTGACCCGTGCCGGTCTGCAGCAGGAAAAGGTGGTTTTCCACGCCGATGGCCAGCACAACGCCGCTTACTTCGCTCCCTTCACTCTGAGCATAGGCAGGGAGAGGAAGAACAAAGGTCAGAGTCAGGAGAGTCAGGAGACTGAAAAGGAAGAACATGGTTTTGCGCATAGGAACCTCCAATACAGACAACATGGTTAACGGGTAAAGCCAATTTCCTGCCAGATGGTTTCCCAATCCTTCTCCAACAACATCTGGAGCAAGGTCTCCGCCGGGACATGGGTGGCTTCGCTGGTTTCCAGAGCAATCATGATGTTATCGAAACTGTACCCCTCGCAGAACCAGGTCATGACCTGTTCATAAGAGACCGCATAGGTACGAGCGATGTCCTGGCCGAGGGGACTTGGGTCGGGGTCGGTGCAGTGAATATCCACCGTTGGCGTAACCGTTGGCGCAAAGGTGGCTGTCTCCGACGGTAAGGGGAGGGAGGCCGCGCCCTGGCAGGCTACCAGCACGAGCAGGAACAGGAGCAAAAACACAGGAGATGGTTTCATGACAACCTCGCCGGCTCTATTACGTTTCCATCGGACTCTACCGGGAACAGGACACGGATACACCCGGAGAAAAGCAGAGAAACACGGATTTCTTTTGCAATTCCATAGATTATGACGAACACAGGAGCAATTTGTGACGGCTGATGCAGGAACGCCCCGCAACACACAGAAAGCCGTAACTACTTCGACAATGTTCTATTTCGGCATCGTTGTCATGGCGAGGGCGTTCTTTGCCCGAAGCAACCCCCCGGTAACATCGGGGATGCGATTCGTTGGGAAAACCGTCCACGAATGGAGAAACGAATCAACGAATGCAGAGCGGACGCCCGTAGCACAGGCTTTCCAGCCTGTCAGAATCAACGCATGCGGCGCGGGAACCAACGGAAGGCTAATGCAGGCAAGTTCAGGAGGGCCTCATTAGCAGGAAGAAAGATTAATCGTTGCCCTTTCCTTTGTCGCTCCCTTTATCCTGGGGTGGGCCGGCTTGCGGTGGGCGATGGGGTGTTTTCGTGGTCGCTTTATCGGGGCGATCTTCGGGCGGACCGTGACGGGGTTCAGGGGGAGCAGTGGGAGTGGGAGAGGAGGGCGTCGTCGGCGCAGGGGGAGGCGGCGATGGTGGGGAAAAGCGCGCCTTCTCGGCGGCTTCCAGGGCGCGCTCCAGACCATGACGGGCGCGTTCGGGCGCGCGCGCCCACAGCTGGCGCAAGCGCGTCTCCTGACGGGAGAGCGTCGCATCGAAAGCAGGCGAGGGGGAAAGGGTCAGGATCGTCTCGGTATATGCCTCCAGCGCCAGGGGCAGGTGCTCGGCATCGCCGCTGGCGGCCAGGGATTCGGCTTCGTCCAGCCGTTCGTCGGCGAAGGCCAGGCGCAATGCCGCCGCGCGTTGCGGGTTGCGCGTCAGACGCAAGCGGAACGTTTCCAGGGAACGATCGAGGGGATACAATGGATCGCCGGGGCGGGCCTGATCGGCGGCATAGGCAGTGCCGCCGAGGCTGAAGAGGACCAGCGAGGCCAGGGCGATGGCCAGGATCAGCGGGCGAAGGCGCAGGCGGAGAGGATGGCCAGACGTTGCCGACGAAGTCAAACGCGCGGCGCGCAGCCGGGCGGCCTGTTGCAGGTAAGCGCCTCGCGCCGCGGCCTGCCGCAAGGGGTTGGGCGGTGGTACGGGAGACAACTGATTCAGAATCGTCAGAATACGCTTCTGTTTCATCATCACATGTCTTCCAGATTCATAAGGCCATGACGCTTCAGGTAACGTTCCAGCGCACGCAGACCACGATGTTGCAACGCGCGCACGGCGCCTTCCCGGAGATGCAACGCCTGAGCAATTTCGGCATTCTCCATACCTTCCAGATATTTCAAGATAAGCACTGCCCGTTGTTGGGGCGAAAGCGCCTGTAACGCCTGACGCACGGCCTGCCGGGTCAGCGCCTGTTGTACTTGCGTCCCAACCGTCGCCGCCGAATCAGGGAAGCCTTCCTTCAGCGCTTCATGTTCCTGCCGGCGACGGCGGCGCAATTCGTCCACGACGAGATTATGGGCCACGCGGTACAACCAGGCCTGAAGGTAATCGTCTGGCCCATGACCGCTATGCAGGGCCTCGAGAAAACGGCGAAAGACTTCCGCGGTCAGGTCTTCGGCGGTCGGCGCGTGGCCGAGATGATGGTAGATATAGCGGTAGAGCGGTTGATAGTAAGTATCGAAAATCAGGGCCAGCGCCGATTCTTCCAGCCGGCGGGCGCGTTGCAGCAAATCCGCGTCCTGAGAAGAGGGGTTGCGCCTGCTGGAAACCATGGACCTGCTCACTGTTTATGACGGTTAAGACCCTGAAAATGATACGCGGCTCCGGGGGCCGCCGGCTTTACCCAGGCCTTTTCCATCTTGGGCAGCGCCTGCTCGACCTTTTGGGTCACGGCCAGGCGCTTGACCATGACTGCCTGACGTGGCCCGGCCAGCGCGCCCAGGTCTTCCAGCAAGGGCTCCAGCCAGGCCTGATAGGAGCGAACGCAAAGGTAAACAGGACGGCGTCCGCCCGGCGCCAGCGTCCAGGCGAGGGCCAGGAGATGTTCCGGCGCGCAGTCCGAATCAGGGTGAATCAACGGTTGCACCCAAACGCCACGCGGGCCGGCAACGACGCGCGCCCAGGCGCTCACGGTTTCGGCACGACAAACCAGGCCGCGACCAGTTTGCGGCCACGGCTCAACAGGCTGTAACAGGGGAGGAACGATTTGAGCGTAGAGCGACTGCACCTCAGGCAGATGAATGCCCCGCAGGACCTGCCAGGAGCGGGTCAGGGCGGCGCGTGGCGTGCCCGACGGCAATGTCCAGATGCGTTGCCAGGCATAGGTCGCGAATCCCCCCAGCCGCAACGTCTGGAACAGGGGGCAATGCTCTTCCACTTCGGCCAGCAAATAGGGCAGATGCCACTGTCCGGCGCGCGCCGCAAGATGCTCGTACAAAGCCGCCGCCTGTTCGACCTCGCCGCCTGGAGCGACAAACACCAGACGCCCTACCCTCTCGCCGCGCCGGCAGGCAATTTGTCCCAGACAGGTCACGTCCCCGGCTTCCATCACGGCGGTATAGAGGCGATGACGCGGATCGAGGTAAGCCAGCAGCCGGCCAGCCGCCAGAAGGTTACCGCGCGTCAGAGCGGCCGCGCTATCCAGCGCCAGCACCGACCGCCGGTAGCGCCCCAGGGAGGGAATATCGAACAAATCAAGCGGACGGACGAGTACGGTCACGGCGACTCTGACGTCATACCCAGGCACACTGCTCCTGGCCGTGGGCGTGCGCGATGAAAGGCGTCAGCGTGCCAGGCGCAGGAAAAACTGATGAAAACGCGTGTCTCCGGTCAGTTCGGGGTGGAACGAAGTCGCCAGAAGTTTGCCCTGCCGAGCGGCGACAATGCGCCCATCGGCCAGGGAGGCCAGCACTTCTACGCCTTCGCCTACCGATTCGATAATGGGAGCGCGAATGAAGATGGCGTGGAACGGTTCGTCTGTGTCGGCAACTTGCCGCAGCGCGGCGACGTGCAGATCGGCCTCGAAGGAGTCCACCTGGCGTCCGAAGGCATTGCGCTGGACGGTGATGTCCATCAGGCCAAGCAAAGGCTGGCTGCGGCGAACATCCTTCGAGAGAAAGATAGCCCCGGCGCAGGTACCCCAAATGGCATGTTGTTTGCCAAAGGCGCGCAGCGGCTCCAGCAGGCCAAAGTCCACCGCCAGTTTGCCGATTGTGGTGGACTCGCCGCCGGGGATAATGAGGCCGTCGAGGCCTTCCAGATGCAGCGGCAGGCGCACATCTCTGGTCTCCACGCCTAAACGGCGGAGCACAGCGATATGTTCGGCGAAATCGCCTTGAATGGCAAGGACTCCGATGTTCATCGCAGGCAGTAGATGGGAGATGGTGAACAACAATTCCTCATCGGCGTGGATTTACCATCCTCTTCCGGCGATCTTCTCTATATCCGGCATGGTAGCGATGCTGCGGCCCACCATCGGCTCGCCCAAGCCCTTGCTCACCTCCGCCAGGATGGCCGGGTCGTTATAGTGGGTAACGGCCTTCACGATCGCTGCGGCGCGTTTGGCCGGATTGCCCGATTTGAAAATACCCGAACCGACAAAGACGCCGTCCATGCCCAGTTGCATCATCAGAGCGGCATCGGCTGGAGTGGCAATGCCGCCGGCAGCAAAGTTGACGACCGGCAGCCGTCCCAGTTCTTTCGTCTCTTTGACCAGTTCATACGGCGCGCCGATTTCTTTGGCGTAGTGCATCAATTCTTCGTCGGCCATCGTCGTCAGGCGGCGAATCTCGCCCAGCACGGCGCGAGCATGACGAACGGCCTCGACCACGTCGCCGGTGCCGGCCTCGCCTTTGGTGCGAATCATCGCCGCGCCCTCGCCAATGCGCCGCAGCGCCTCGCCCAGATTGCGGCAGCCGCAGACGAACGGGACCTTGAAGAGATGCTTGTTGATGTGGTGCTCTTCGTCCGCGGGTGTCAACACTTCGGATTCGTCAATGTAGTCCACGCCAATCGCTTCGAGAATCTGCGCCTCCACGAAATGCCCGATGCGGCACTTCGCCATCACGGGAATCGAGACGGCCTCCATGATCTTGAGAATCAATTCGGGGTCCGACATGCGCGCCACGCCGCCCTGGGCGCGAATATCCGCCGGGACGCGCTCCAGCGCCATCACCGCGCAGGCGCCGGCGTCTTCGGCGATCCTGGCGTGTTCGGGGGTGACGACGTCCATAATCACGCCGCCCTTGAGCATTTGTGCCAGTCCTTTTTTGACGGCAAAGGTACCGGTCTGTTGCTCCATAAGCCTGCCTCCTTACGCTTGTATTTCTGGTAGAGTTTTTCAATTCTACCACAGGACGAACGCCGCGAAGAGGCGGCCCTGGCGCGACCTTTGCTCAAGGATCGGGCATGTTGCCTCACCCTTGTCGAAATTCCCGTCCAATAGTAAGATACAATCGCCATGGCCCCTCTACCCCGTCCACCGCTCCTGCTTCTGGAAAAACTCTGCCATGCCCTGGCCGTCTCGGGCGATGAAAGCGAAGTGCGCGCCATTGTCCAGCAAGAACTGGCGGGCCGCGCCGACGAAGTCCGCGTGGATGCGTTGGGCAACGTGCTGGCCATCAAACGCGCCACCGTCCGACCAACGTCAGGGGCGCCGCTGCGTCTGATGCTCGCCGCCCACATGGACGAAGTCGGTTTCATGCTGGTCGCCGAAGATGGCGACGGCCTCTTTCGTTTCGAGACCATCGGGAACGTAGACGTGCGCCAGTTGCCGGGGCGGGCCGTGATCGTCGGCAGTGAACATATCCCCGGCGTCATCGGCGCCCGCCCCATTCACCTGACTACCGCCGAAGAACGCCAGAAGACCATTCCCCTCGACGCCCTGCGGATTGACCTCGGCCCGGAGGGCAGTAAAAAAGCCCAGGCCGGCGACCGGGCGACCTTCGCCACGCGCTTTCAACGCCACGGGGCCGTCATCATGGGCAAAGCCCTCGACAATCGTCTCGGCGTCGCCCTGCTGCTGGAACTCTTGCGCACCCCACCTCCGCACCTGGACTTGCTGGCCGCCTTTACCGTACAGGAGGAAATCGGCCTGCGTGGCGCGCAGGTCGCGGCGTATGCGCTGGAGCCAGACCTGGCGATTGCCCTCGATGCTACTCCTGCCAACGATCTTCCTCCCTGGGACGAGGAGGAAAACACCTCCTACAACACGCGCCTCGGTTGCGGGCCAGCAATCTACCTGGCGGACAGCGCCACCCTCGCCGACCCACGCCTCGTCCGCTGGCTGGTTGAGACCGCCGAGGCCGAAAAGATACCCTATCAGTTCCGCCAGCCAGGCGGCGGGGGCACGGACGCCGGCGCCATCCACAAGTCGCGTCACGGCGTGCCCAGCGTTTCACTCTCCGTACCACACCGCTACAGTCATACTGCCCTCTCCCTTGCCCGCCTGGAAGACTGGCAGCACACCCTCGCTCTCCTGCGCGCGGCTCTGGCGCGCCTCACGCCGCAAGTGCTGGCCGGAGAACGAGGGTAAGCATCTCCATCCGAAAGGAGGCCGGAATGACCACGACCATCACTTTAACCCAATGGAAGAGACTTTATGACTTAATGGCGCAGGTAAAACAATTGGCGCCCTGGGAATTCATGGAAGAGGGTGACGTGTTCGCCATCCAGCCGCGCCCAGAGATGATAGGCCTCGTCAGCGTAATGGGCATGTTAGGACAACACTATGCGATAGGCGTTTACCAGGGTGTGGAAGGCTTGCAGGGATTCGCCTACAACCATAGAATGGGCGACAGGCTGACGCCAGCATCCCTGCTCCAGGTGCCCCAATTGCAAGGGTCGTGGGAGGACCGCGCCCTGGTCGCGGCGCGTGATCGCGCCATCATCAAGCAATTAGACCTGAAATTTCGTGGCCCCAATGCCTGGCCTGTATTCCGCCGTTACCACCCCGGCTGTCCGCCCTGGTATCTGGAACAGCCTCAGGAAGCGGACCTGTTAATCGCCGCCCTGGAGCAGACCCTGGAAGTAGCCCCCCGCTTTCGCGAAAACCCGGCGCTGTTTCGCCCAACTGATTCTGGCGACAGTCTTTTCATGCGTACCCGGCGCGGAACACAATGGGTGGACGAGGTTTTCTATCCCCCCATGTGGCAGTTCAATCTGGAACTCCAAATGGACGTAGCGGCCCTGGACGTCGTCAAACAGTTGCCTGTGACCAATGTCGTGGTCGAGGTGGACGTGTTCATGATGATGGAAACCCCGGTTCAAGAAGGCAAAGACCAGCAACCTTTCTTTCCTTTTTGCCTGTTAATGGCCGAACATCAAAGCCAATTTATCCTGGGGTTTGAGCTCTGCTCGCCGTTGCCTACGCTTCAGGCCATGTGGGAAGAGATACCCGCGCTCATTGTCAGAATCCTGGCCAAATATCAGATTCGCCCACGCCAGTTCCTGGTGCGCGAGAGCGAAAATTGGGGAGAACGCGTCCTGCCTTTTATCGTCCAGCTCATCGCCAAAGAACTGGGGAGTTCGGCCAAAATCTCCAGGCGTCTTACCGCCATTGACAGGGCAAAGCGCTTGACGCCCAAATTCCAGCCGCAATAGGGCCTTCAGAGGCCGCGCGACCGACGCCCGCCTTACTCCAGACGCCAGGAAACAAGCGTCAACTTGCCCGCCTCTACCCTCACCCAACGCTCGTAGAGTTTCCCCCGGTAAATGACCGTCAGGCGATAGCGTCCGGCTGGCAGGTTATTCAGGCCCACGTTCTCCTGCCAGTAACTGTGCGGATGGATGGTCTCGCTCGCGTAGGGTTCGACATCCAGCGCCAGGGGTGGCCCCCCTGCGGCAGGATCGAGTTGAATATGCGGGGAAACGGCCACAAACGCGCCGGCGGCGTTGACGACCCGCAAGGCCAGCGCGCCGCGCCCGGCCAGGGGCTGCAGATACAGTTCCGGGTTGAGCGTGCTGAAATAATCCCCGGCGGCCAGACGCACTTCAAAGTGAAGATGCGCGCCGACAGCCGAGCCGCTCATTCCAATCTGGCCTATCGGCTCACCAGCCCTGACCGTCTGCCCGGCATGTACGTCTACGCGCGAGAGATGCGCATACAACGTATACAGGCGCGCATAGGGCGCGGCAGGCAGGGTGTGCTCCAGGACAACCAGATTCCCGTAGAAATTCGGCCAGGGCGCGAACAACGTGCGGCCGTCATCACCGGCATACCAGACCACCCCATCCGCTGCGGCCAGCACCGGCGTCCCTGCTGGATAGGGGAACTCAACGCCATGATGAGGCACGCGCGTCCCCTCTTGCGTGCTGCCATAACGATACGTCGGGTCAACGCGCCATTCATCTACCGCGAGCGGCGCGCGCAACACAAAAAAGCCATCCTCCATGCAGTAATCGCTCGCCTCCACCTCGCACTCTGTCAACGGGGTGGGAGTCGCCGTGGCAACAGGGGGGACAGGCGAAAGCGATGACGTGGAGGAAGGCCCAGGCAAGGCGCAAATTTGTTCGCAAGGTGGACTGGCCGCACCCGTCGGCGCAAACACTGGCGTAGCCGTGCGCGCGGTGACACAGCCGCTCACTCCCAGCAGGACGCAGAGCAAACCCCAACGGCCTCTCATGGCAGGTCAAACCGACAACGTGCGCGCCAGGCCTGACGCAGAGCCGTCTCCGCCAGAAGCGCGCCTGCCTCTATCTCCTCCAGCGCGGCCAGCGCCCCCTCCCCCTGCCGCGCCTCGGCCAGCATCTGCACATTGAGGCGCACGGCGCAGGCCGTGGAGGTCAGGGCGGCGCGGGCCAGACTGGCGGCAGCCACTGCCTCGCCAATGGCATTCAGGTCACCCAGCGCCACGCAACGCTCGGCCAGCGCCAGCACGTTTGCCGCCTGGCGAGCGACGGTCAGGGGGACGCGAATGGCCTCCCGTGTGGCCGCTTCAATGGCTGTGGCCCGCGCCGCCCGCTGCGCTTCACTGTCCTGCGGCAAACGGAACGCCGCCAGCACGCGTCGGTAGGCCTCAGCATCCTCTTCGACCTCCGCCGCCAGTTCCAGGCGCAGACGCTCCGCCTGCCGCCGTATCTCGCCCATTTGCGCCGCCAGCGTGGCCTCGCGCGCCCGCCCGGCAGTCAGGCCGGCGACCATGGCTACCAGCGCCGCGGCCATGGCCGCACTATAAGCCGCCGCCGCGCCGCCACCCGGAGTCGCCTGCGGCGCCGCCAGCGCCTCCAGAAAAGCATCCCGACCAAACACCGCTTGCAAGCGCGTTTCCAGAATCTTCTCCGCCGTGAAATCCTCCAGTTGCAAGGCCTGCGCCACCACGCCGAGAATCGCCTCCTGCGGCGCCAGGCCGACCAGTTCGCTGTGATGGATACGCGTCTGCAGCACTTCGGCTTCCCGCCGCACAGCCTCCGTGACGGTCAGCAGGGAAGTCTGATGATAGTCGGTCAGATTCATCGAAACCTGCGCCCGGCCAGCCACCAGCAACCCCAACGCTTTAACCGCCGGCAGCCCACCGGAAGAGGCGCGCACCTTGCGCGCAATTGCCCGCGCCGTCTCCACCTCATCGGTATCCAGATAAATGTTATAGGCAATGAGCGGCGGACGCGCGCCGATGATCGTCGCGCCAGCCGGCCCAAGGCGCCTCGGCCCATAATCCGGCGCGCGCGCCGGATTGGTTTCGATTTCTGTCTGCAAGCCCTCGTACTGTCCGCGACGAACATCCTCCAGCCGCACTCGCTCTGGACGGGTAGCCGCCGCCGCGTACAGGTAAACCGGAATGCCCAGCTCGCGCCCAACCCGCTCCCCCAGCCGACGCGCCAGCACAACGCACTCCTCCAACGTGATCGCGGCCACAGGCACAAAGGGCACCACGTCCGTCGCCCCCAGCCGCGGATGCGCGCCGCGATGCTGACGGAGATCGATCTGTTCCGCCGCCTTCTGAATCGCGCGGAACACCGCCTCCAGCACAGCCTCCGGCTGGCCGGCCAGCGTGAGTACCGTGCGATTGTGATCGTTGTCCGAATGGCGATCGAGTACCACCGCGCCGGGCACGCTGCGCGCCGCGGTCAGGATCGCCTCCACTACCTCGCCACGACGCGCCTCCGAGAAATTTGGCACACAGGCCACAATGGGCGTGGGCATGACCTGCCTCACAACCGGACTACCTTTGGATTGCCTTTCCCCGCCTGGCCCAATGCATTGCGACAATCAAAGATGAACTGCGCCGCCTCCAGAATGGCCGCATAATCATACACTTTGTGATCGGTGACGATGACCACGGCATCGGCCAGACGCACGGTCTCCAGCAGCGCCTCATTGGCCACGCTTTCCATGCGCCAGTCATCATGGTGGATGACAGGAATGTAAGGATCGTGATACTGCACCAGCGCCCCCTTCTGGCGCATCAAGGCAATTACATCCAGGGCCGGCGATTCACGCAAATCGTCCACATCGGGCTTGTAGGCCGCTCCCAGCACCAGCACCCGACTGCCCTTGAGCGGTTTGCCGCGCTCGTTCAGCGCATCCATGACCCGCGCGACCACATAACGCGGCATACCGGTGTTGATTTCGCTCGCCAGTTCGATGAAACGCGCGTTGTAATTCAACGCTTTCATCTTCCAGGAAAGGTAAAGCGGATCAATGGGAATGCAGTGCCCGCCCAAACCGGGCCCCGGCGTGAACTTCATGAACCCGAACGGCTTGGTCGCCGCCGCCTCAATGACTTCCCACACGTCCACCCCCAGGCGTTCGCACATGATTGCCATCTCGTTGACCAGGCCAATATTGATCATCCGGAACGTGTTTTCCAGCAACTTGGCCATCTCGGCGGCCTCCGCCGAGGAAACCGGCACAACGGTCTGAATGGCCTGCCGATACCAGGTAGTGGCCACTTCCAGGCACGCCGGCGTCAGCCCACCGATGACCTTCGGGGTGTTATAGGTCGTCCAATCCTTACGCCCAGGGTCCACGCGTTCGGGTGAGAAAGACAGGAAAATCTCCCTGCCCACCTGAAGGCCACTTTTCTCCGTCAACATCGGCGCCACCAGTTCGCGCGTCGTGCCCGGATAGGTGGTCGATTCCAGCACAATCACCATGCCCGGATGGAGATAGGTCGCCAGTTGCTCCACGGCGGCAACAATGTAAGACATATCCGGGTCGCCAGTCTTGCGCAACGGTGTCGGGACGCAAATGCTGACGGCATCCAGCGCAGCGAGAGCGGAGAAATCGGCGGTCATCGTCAGGCGCCCTGCCTGCTGCAGGCGGACAAGGGTCTCGGAGGGGACGTCCTGCACGTAAGAACGGCCCTGACGAAAAGCCTCGACCTTGCGCTCGTCCGGGTCAATGCCGGTCACCGGATAGCCGGCTTCGGCGAAAACGACCGCCAGCGGCATGCCGACATACCCCATACCGAGCACGCCAACGCGCGCGGTCTTATCCCGCAGTTTGCGAAGAAGGTTCTCTTTATCAGTCATGGATACTCCTGTGGCAGGGTAAATATCAGAATAAACTCAACTGTTGTGGCGGCTGCGGCGGCTCATCCTTCGGCATGGACGCGCTGCGCGCCAGAGCGGCGCGCGCCTGCTCCAGCAGCTGAGGCAGCCGGGCAAAGTCCTGCAAGATAGCCGGTTTCAGCGAAACCTGATGCAACGCCGCCGCCGGATGGAACATGGCAATCACGAACCGCTCGCCAACCCGCCGCATCTGCCCATGCACCGCGCTGATTTTGGCGCCGGGCAAAAACTTGTTCATCGAATACCGCCCCAGCGTAATGATGATTTTGGGATTGATGGCCGCAATCTGTCGTTCCAGATAGGCATCACAGGCCTCAAGTTCTTCGGGCAGCGGATCGCGATTGCCCGGCGGACGACACTTAACCACGTTCCCTATCCAGACGTCGGCGCGTCGCAGGCCAGCCTGCGCCAGCAATTCATCCAGAAACTGACCCGCCGCGCCAACAAAGGGGCGTCCCTGTTCATTTTCATAAAAGCCAGGGCCTTCGCCAATCAACATGATTTCGGCATTGGCCGGCCCCTCCCCAGGAACAGCGTTCTTACGCGAATGGTGCAGGGCGCACTTTTTGCAAACCGCGATTTCGCTCGCAATCTGATCCAGAATCTCTTCCGCAGTCATTCCGCCTCCGCTGTGAGAGGGTATCGCTCATCGGGCAGCGAGGTCATGTCCAGTGAAAGGAGCAGGGCATCCTCGCCGTTATCCCTGTAATAACACAGGCGACGGCCATCTACCACAAAACCGAATCTGGCATACAGGGCCTGCGCGGCCAGATTGCTGACGCGCACCTCAAGGAACGCCCGCCGGGCGCCCTCGGCGCGTGCCGCGTCGAGGGCGGTCGCCAGCAGCCGTGCCCCAATGCCCCGCCGCCGATAATCCGGGTGAGTCGCCAGGGTGGCAATGTGCGCCTCGTCCAGAACCAGCCAGAGGATAAGCATCCCAACCACGCGACCATCCCACTCTGCCACCCAGGCCCGCGCCGTCGGATTTTCGTTCACCTCGTACCGAAACGCGCCCTCCGACCAGGGCAGAGTGAAGGAGAGGCGGTCAATTTCGGCCACCGTACTCACATCCTGAGAGCGCATTGGGCGAATACGCAGCCTCTCCACCCGATCCGTCGCCGCTGCCTTCTGACTCATGCCGGCCCTCCGCTGACATGCAGGTAAAGCGGCGCCAGCGCCGCCAGCGAATCGGTTTGACCCGCCTGCCAGCGTTGCCAGGCCAGTTCGGCCAGCAAAGCCGGACGACGCACACACTGTGCCGGCGAGGCCAACAGCAGGCCCTCCACCTGCCCCAACTGTGCCCGCTCCTCGGCGCTCAGTTCACCACAGAGAATAGCCTCCTCCTGAATAGAGGCGATCAACGCCTCCACCGTCATCGCCTGCGGCGGAGCAATGGCTCGCCAGCCGTCCCCCTCCGCTTGATAACGACCAACGGCCAGTCGCCCACGACCGGCCTGCAAGACAGCAATCAGGGTTCGCCCCACAGGCGGAATGGCCGCAGCGCTCACATCCAGCGTGGGAACGCCGATCAGCCTCAGACCGCGCGCCAGCGCCAGCCCTTTGGCCAGCGCCAGCCCCACCCGCAGACTGGTGAACGAACCCGGACCGGTGGCTACGCCGATGGCCTGCAACGAGTCTACGGTGACCGCACTGCGCTCCAGCAGCGCCGTCAAGGCCGGCGCCAGTTCGCGACTGTGATGACCGCGCACCCGCCAGGTGCACTCCGCGACAACCTGAGCGCCATCGTAGAGCGCCAGGCCGGTCTGCGCCGTGGAGGTATCCATCGCCAGCAACATCGTCAGCCCGTTTGGAGCAAAGTTTCTTGCAGGGTTTTCAGCAGCCACTCATAGCGCGGGCCGCGCGCCGAGAAACGCAACCGACGCGTTTGACCCTCGCCGTGTTCCAGCGCCACCCACAGACGCTCCGGCGGCAAAACCAGTGCAATGCGCTCCGCCCACTCAATCACCAGCGGCCCTTCTGCCAGAAAAGCGTCCAGGTCCAGTTCCTCGGCCTCCGCGGTTGATTCCAGACGGTACGCATCCAGATGAAAGAAAGGCGCACCATCGGGACGACGATAGACATTGACCAGCACAAACGTCGGACTGGTGACAGAATCTTGAGCCTGCCATCCTTGCGCCATCCCCTGCACCAGCGTCGTTTTGCCGGCGCCCAGTTCACCCTGCAAGCCAATCACGTCGCCGCGTTGCAACAGCCGCCCCAACGCGGCGCCAAGAACCTGCGTCTGTTGTGGAGAACGGCTGATCCATTCCAGAGAAACGGCGGACGGGACGAACATCGCGCCCGCGATTATACTACATCTGGCTCCAGCACCACGCGCACGGCGTGGAGAAGGCCATCGCGCACCAGCGGGACGCGCCCATCCGAACGCCGCTGACCATCCACCCAGACTTGAGCACGACCGCGACAGAGATGGTGAGGATTCTCCACCAGGATGTGGTACACCGTCGCGCCCTCCCGCCAGGTCACCTCGTAGGCAGGCCAGTCGCGCGGAATGCAGGGATGCAGTTCCAGAAAATCGCCCGAACGGTGCACCCCCAGGATAGCCTCAATTCCCAACCGATAGAGCCAGGCCGCCGAACCGGTATAGCCGCTCCAGCCGCCACGGCCAACGTGCGGCGGCACGCTGTAAATATCCGCCGCCACCAGATACGGCTCCAGGCGATAACGCAACGCCCTTTTCTCCGTACTGCCGTGAAAGATCGGATTGAGCAGGTGAAAGAGCCGGAAGGCGCGGTCGCCATCGCCCTGTTGGGCAAAGGCCCAGGCCAGCCAGACCGCCGCATGGGTATATTGACCGCCATTTTCACGCACGCCGGGCGGATAGGCCTGAATGTAGCCGATCTGACGACGCTCTTTATCGAAAGGAGGAGTAAAGAGCAAGACCAGTCGTTCCTCCTCACGCACGAGATGACGCCAGGCCGCCTCGAGCGCCTGAACGGTGCGCGTCGGATCGGCCAGGCCGGAGAGCGCCGCCCAGGACTGCGCCAGCGAATCAATCTGGCATTCGTGGTTGGCAGCCGCACCAAGCGGCAAACCATCGTCATCGTAGGCGCGGCAGTACCAGTGCCCATCCCAGGCTCCGGCCTCCAGCGCGGCGCGCAGGGCTTCGGCGCGTTGACGCAGGCGCGCCGCCTGTGCCCCCTCGCCCAACCGTTCGCAGAGGTCGGCAAAGGCGTTCAGGGTCGCGCCCAGGAACCATCCCAGCCAGACGCTCTCGCCGCGCCCTTGCAGGCCCAGGCGGTTCAGGCCATCGTTCCAGTCGCCGCTGCCAATGAGCGGCAGGCCGTGGGGGCCGGTCGCGATCCGCTCCAGCGCGCGCAGACAGTGCTGATAAAGCGGGGCCGCCGGCCCGTATTCATACTGCGCGTATCGTTCCCCCTCCCCCTCGTTCAACGGCTCGCCGCGCAGGAAAGGCACGTTTTCCTGCAAGATGATCACATCGCCGCTGGTATGCACGTACTGAGCGGTGACCAACGGCAACCAGAACAGGTCGTCCGAACAGCGCGTGCGCACGCCGCGCGCCCGTTCCGTAGCAGGGACAGTCTCCGGCAGCGGCGGCGCGGTGTTGTTTGTCGCCGTCGCTGGCCAGGCTAACACGTTGGCCTCGGCTGGCGTCGGATGCCACCAGTGGAGTACATCGCCCTCCTCGAACTGGTGGCATGCCGCCTGCAAGATATGCCGACGGACCAGATCCGGCGCCGCATGGAGCAGCGCCAGCACATCCTGCAACTGATCGCGAAAACCAAACGCCCCCGAGGACTGATAAAGCGCCGAACGTCCCCACACACGACAGGCAAGGGTCTGGTACAGCAGCCAGCGATTGAGCATCAGGTTCATGCCCAAATCGGGGGTCTTGACCTGCACGCGGCCCAGCAGGTCGTCCCACAATGCCTGTACAGCGCGCCAGGCGGCCTCGACCTGCCCGGCCTCCTGATAGCGCGCCACCAGTTGCAGAGCGTGGTCACGGTTTTGCCCCTGACCGAGCAAGAAGTGCACTTCCTCACTTCCGCCGGGTGGCAAATCGAAGTGCAATTGCAGGGCGGCGCAGGGGTCCCGACCGGCCTGCACCGTTCCAGCCAGGCCGATTCGTTCCAGCGCGGCCGGGCGCGTGCGCGTACCGCCCAGGCCCAGGAACTCGGCGCGATCGGTGGTCAAGCCGTGGAGCATCTTGCTGGCCGCCGCAAAGGCCACCCATTGACCGAACTCCTCGTTGTAGGGGTTGCGCGCCAGCAAGGCCACCGGCTCAACGGCGAACTCCGGCACGATATAAGGCTGAGTGCGCTGGCGCGTTGTCCCCAACACCCACTCCACGTAGAAGGTGGCGGTAATGCGTCGCGGGCGCGACCAGAGATTCTCCAGCCGCAAACGGATAACCTTGACCGGCGCATCGGGGACAACAAAGATACAAACCTGCTGTTTCAGGCCATGACTGTGGTGCTCAAAGATGGAGTAGCCGGCACCATGACGAATCAGGTAAGGCATCTTCTCGCCGGCCGGCGCCGGCGTCGGCGACCAGATGTCCGCCGTCTCCTCATCGCGCAGGTAGATTGCCTCGCCGGGGATGTCGGTGACGGGGTCGTTGCGCCAGGGCGTCAGGCGGTTTTCGCTGCTGTTGCCCGCCCAGGTGAAACCGCCGCCGCTTTCCGAAACCAGACAACCAAAGCCTGCATTGGCCATGACGTTAACCCAGGGGGCCGGGGTATGCTGACCAGGCTCCAGGAAAATGCAATACTCCCTGCCATCGGCAGAAAACCCTCCCAGGCCATTCTCGAACAGCAGATTATCGGGCCGACGCAGCGGGGGAACAGGCTCAGGCCGGATAGGAGAGGAAGGCAGCGGGAGAAAGATGGGCAGGGTTGGCTCCAGGCGGTCGGCGACTTTCAGCTGCTCTTCCAGCGGACGGCGGCTATCCAGAATCAGGCGCGCCGCGCTTTGCAACAGAACGAGATCGCTCTGGCGCAACTGGTCACGCCGCAGAATGAAAATCCCGCCAGGCCGATTCAGCCACAAATCGCTGCCCTGACGCGCCAGCAGGCGATGCACCACCCCTTCTTCGCTTTGTTCATAACTGGTCTCCTGCTCATGGAGAATGACCAGGTCCACCTTAATTTGCCGCTCGCGCCAGTACGTATGGGCTTTCAACAGGAATTGCAGGAGAGCGGTGTCCTCAACCTCGTACACACGCGCCAGCAGGATCGGATAATCGCCCGAAATGCCCCAGGCCCACAGGCCGGATTGTCCCTTCTGGTTGGCGGCCAGGACGGAGGGCGCGGGGCGCAGCGCATGGTGGGGATAGAGTAACAGCGAAAGCAATCGCTCGGCGCGCTGGAGTTCGGACGTGGGAAAGCCCTGCCGTTGCAAAGCGACCTCCGCCGTGTAACGCGCGCGCGTGAAGGCGCGCTCCAGCCAGACCCATTGACGGTAGCGACGTGCCAGTTCCAGGGCCTCGGCGCGGCTGGCAGCGGCCAGGGTCACGAACGCCAGGCGCCAGGTGGCATACGGCGGCAGTTCGATCTCGCAGCCCAGCGCCATGACCGGATCCAGGGTAAACCCCGTCGTGCCACTTAAACTGCTTCCCGCCCCTTGCAGCGCCTGAGGCGCGCGGCTGGTTCGTCCACGCCCCAGGAAGCGCGCCCGGTCACACTCCCAGATCAGGGGAACGTCGCCGCCGCTTTCGTGAATCAGCAAGTGCACCAGATAGCCTTCCGGTTCGCTTTCGGCACGCCTGCGGCGGTGGAAAAGCAGAGCGCCCAGTTCCGGTAGAAATTCACTTTCCACAAAGAGTTTATGGAATGCCGGATGCCGTTCATCAGCCTCCGCCAGGCCCAGGACTACCTCAGCATAACTGACCAGCCGCAGCCGGCGCGGACGGCTATCGTGATTGACCAGCGTCAGACGGCGAATCTCCGCGTCATCATCCGGGGAAACGGTGATTTCCAGGCGGGAGGAGAGATCGCCATCCCGCCGTCCAAATTCGGCCATGTGCGGGTGGAAGTGCACATGCTGGCTGGTCGGGCGCGTCGCGGTTGGCTGCCAGGTTGCCGACCAGAGTTTGCCGGTGTTCCTATCCTGGATATACAGCCACATGCCCCACCCATCCAGGGCCGTATCGGGCTGCCAGCGCGTGAGCGCCAGCCCGTTCCACAGGCTAAACCCGCTGCCGCGCTGGGTCACCACCACACTATAGCGGCCATTGGAAAGCAAATGCACCTGCGGCAGAGGCGCCTCGACAGGCACTTCCCAGGGGGCAATTTCAATCCCCGCCTCCCAACGCAGCACAGGCAAAATCCTGGGGCGCGACGGCAGCACTTCCAGCGGCGTCCAGGGTGACATCTCCTCCTGCAACAGCAGGGATACGCTCTGGATGCGGCGATCGGAGTGGAAACGTCGGATCATGCTATCTTCACACAGCGCATTATCCAGCGCCGCCAGAATCATCCCCTGATGATGCGCCATGTACGAGCGGACAATGGCGCGATCCTGACCGGGCGGCAGGCGACGGGCAGTAAAATCTACCGCCTCGTAGAAACCGTACTCGCCCAGCATCCCCATCCGTTGCAGGCGCTCGATATTCTGGCAGACGGCCTGCGGTTGAAAGGACAGCGCCAGCAAGGAGGCATAAGGCGTCACAACCAGGTCCCGCTCCAAATCAGGGCGCAGCCCCAGGCCAGGCGTCCCGAAACCGCGATACTGATAATTCATGGCCGCATCGAAGCGATAGTAGGCCGATTCGGAAATTCCCCACGGCACACCGCGCTGTCGCGCGTATTCGATCTGACGCCGCACCGCCGCCTCAGCCGTCTGGTGCAACAGCGACCCTTCGTAGTGGCGGGCGAACAACGCCGGCATCAGATACTCGAACATCGTCCCGCCCCAGGAAAGCAACAGGCGTTGCCCACCAATGCGCGTCAGCGGTCGTCCCAGGTGCAGCCAGTGTTCCTGCGGCGCATCACCGCGCGCAATGGCAATCAGGCTGGCCAGACGCGCCTCGGAAGCCAGCAGATCATAGTGATTGCTATCCAGCGACTCACTATCCACGTGATAACCCAGGTGAAACACCCTGGCGGCTCTGTCGTACAGGAACTCAAAATCCATCTCACGGAAAAAGGTCTCCGCCTGTTCCTGCAGGCGTTGCAGGCCAGCGATGACGTTGTTGGCGTTCAACTGGGCATCGTACAGGGCCTGGGCGAAACGATTGCACCACGCGCGCGCCGCCTGCTCTCCCTGCTTCATCAACGATGCTTCCAGTACCTGCAAATGTGCTCGCGCCGTCTTACAGGCCTGCGGAATCTCGCTCAACGCCAGCAGGGGCGGCAATGCCGCCTGCACCTCTTGCCAGAGGGCATCGAAGGGAGGCGTGGCGAGAAGCGCGGCGATTTCCGCCGGCGGTTGCCGGGCAGGGAGCAGCCAGGGCAGGAACATCTCAATATCCTTTCCCATTCGCTCCAGATGGTAGCGCGTCAGCGCCGACCAGTCGCGCAGTTCACCCAGCATTTCCACCGGCAAGAACAGCGCGCCCTCCTCGGTCAAGCGCGCCAGTAAACCGCCCATCTCCGCGCAACGGCTGGCCAGTAGATCCTCCAGCAAAGCCGCCCAGGTATGCGGCGCGGCGCGCGCCCCCAGCACCTGTTGACGGATGCTTTCCAGGCAATCCAGCGTTGCCTCCGCATATTTATGCGCCGCCTCTTCTCGCGGCAGGGCGCGCAATACCTCGGCGAACACGTCCAGCGTATTCAAGAAACCCTGCCAGCGTTGCCAGGTGAGCACCGGTCGCGCCGCGAGATCGGCGCAGCCGGCCCCAAAGACCAGCAACGCCGCTGCCAGATTACCACTATCCACGGTAGAAATGTAGCGCGGCGCCAGCGGTTGCAGGTCGCGGGTATCGTACCAGTTCAGCCAGTGGCCGCGCCGCCGCTCCATGCGGCTCATGGTCTCGAACGTCGAGCTCAGGCGCAGCATGAATTCCAGCGGACCGAGATAACCCAGGTCACAGGCGGCCAGGGCGGAGGTCAGGTAAAGGCCAATGTTGGTTGGCGAGGTGCGATGCGCCACCAGCCCGCGCGGCGCTTCCTGAAAGTGATCGGGAGGCAACCAGGAATCATCCGGCCCAACAAAGTGTTCGAAATAGAACCAGGTACGCCGCGCCAGACGGCGCAGGAGACGCCGCTGCTCTTGCGAGAGCGGCTTCTTCGTCACGCGCAGCGGACGCCCGAGCCAGAAGACCAGATAGGGTGAGAAAACCCAGGATACGATTAACGGCGCCACCACCTCTAACGCCGCCGGCCGGGCCCAACCCAACCAGGCAGTCAGGGCCAGGGCAAACAGGGCCGCGCCCCACATCCTGCGCCAGACCACGCCGATCCTGGCCTCGCGTCCCAGAAGACGGATCGTATGGGCGCAGGTTGTCCACTGGAGAAGCCGTCGGTGGCTGATCAGCAAACGATGCAGCGTGGTCAGAATGGCATCCAGCAAGAGGATGGCCTCGTAAGGCAGGACGGATACCGAAACCAGGAAACGTCCCAGCGCCAGCCGCAGGGAAGGCAGGGTAGAACGCAGCGGGGCACGCCGCAAACGCTGACGTACCAGCGTAATAAGGCCGGTCAGCACTGGGGTGGCCAGCGCGCTCAAAGCAAGCAAGGTCCAGCCCAGCGTTGCCCCCGGCAGCCACAGCCAGGCCGTCACCAGCCACAGGAAGACGCTGGGCGTCAGCAGGCTGCGCCGCAGGTTATCAAAAATCTTCCAGCGCGCCAGCAGGGAGAGGGGGTTGGGCACTTTGCCCTCGCCCGCGTGCGGCACGCGGCGGAAAAGCCAGGGAAGCAGTTGCCAGTCGCCGCGCACCCAGCGGTGCAGGCGATACATATAGGTCAGGTAATGGGAGGGATAGTCCTCATAGAGAATCACATCGCTCACCAGCGCGGCGCGCCCGTGACTCCCCTCAAAAAGATCATGACTGAGCAGAGCGTTTTCAGGCACACGGCCTTCCAGCGTCTGCTGAAAGGCCGCGACGTGGTAAATGCCCTTGCCGGCATAATTGCCCTCGGCAAAGAGGTCCTGGTAAACGTCCGAAACCAGCTGGCTATAGAGGTCCACGCCGCTATCGCCGCTGAAGATACGGGCGAAACGCGAGCGCGCCGTGGCCGTTGGCTGCACCTCCATGCGCGGTTGTAAGATGGTGTAGCCGGCAACCAGTTTGCCCTGAGAGTCAAACTCCGGGCGGTTGAGCGGGTGTGCCAGCGTGGCAATCAGGCGCGCGGCTGTGCCCGGTGGCAAGATTGTATCCGCATCCAGCGTGATGACATAGCGCACGGCGGGCAGAAAGGCCATGTTTCCCACCTGAAGATAATACGAGGTTGTCTCACCGGCCAGCAAGCGGTTGAACTCCACCAGTTTGCCGCGCTTACGCTCCCAACCCATCCAACACCCCTCGGAGGCATTCCAGCGCCGCGCGCGATGGAACAGATAGAAAGGCCCCCCCTGCGGACCGCCATACTTCCGATTTAACGCCTCAATGCCCTCTCTGGCCTGAGTCAACAGCGCCTCATCCTCCGGCATATGCGGCGCAGGCGCATCGCGGAAATCGGTGAGCAAGGCAAACCCCAGATGCGGGTCAGCATTGCCAAGATAATGCAATTCCAGTTGTTGAAGCAGAGCCTTGACTTCTTCCGGCGTGGTGATCAGGCAGGGTATCACCACCATCGTGCTGCACTCCGCCGGAACGCCCTCCTGTTGGAAATTCAGGCGCGGCAACAGGCGCGGCGGGATGGTGTGGGTGACCAGCCAGTTTATCAGGTCTACCGCAATCGTCAACGCAGGGACGATGGTCAACAGCGCCAGAACAGGCAGGTGGTACCAGCGGCCTCCCCATGAAAGCCCAAAGGCCTGGAAAGCGACCATGAACAGCGTGCTCAGGAAGGCGATACCGCCCAGATAGGCCGTAAGCGCACGCCGACGCAAACCGCGCAAGAAACGTTCGGAGAGGCGCGGACGGTAGCCCAGCCGCGCCTCCAGTTGCTCCCGGCCTTGCGGAACCAGCAGATAGTACCCGGCATGCCCCGTGCGCGGCATTTCGCCGTCTCGCCTGCGGCGCCAGCTATCCTTCTCGGCCTGCTTTGCCAGAGAAATGGCGCTCCAGGCCACGTCTTCTTCCGACTTTCGACTGAGACGGGCAATTTCCTCGATAATATGACGGTAATGGTCGCGCGTCGCGCTGTCCATGTGGGCATAGACGCCGGCCGGGTCCTGACGCAGGATGCCCTCCACGCGGCTGACAGCGTCGAAGAAGGCTTTCCAGTCCTGTCGCGCCAGCGTTTGCAGCCCCAGGAAACAGTTGGCGACGACAATATCCACCTCCGCGGAGTCCACGGCAGAGGTCGCCCGCCGTTGAGCGGAGAGCAACGCGGTAAAGGCCCCATCGAGCAATTCGATCAGGGCCAGGCGCAGCATGGTCGGCAATGCCCAGAGTTCACCAATGGTGAGCGGCGTGATCTCCTGATAGGCGAGGAGGAAACGTTCTACCTGAACCAGGTCCAGCCGCTCACGGCCCTCGCCGGTGAATGCGCGCGCGATGGCGTACACGCGCGGGAAGCCCTGGAAGGCAGTTTGCGCCAGTTCGGGCAAACGACGGTAATAACCGGGCGGCATGGCCTCGCGGATCTGCCGTACCGTCCGCTCAAGCAGATCGAAATTGTCCAGCAACCACTCTGCCGCATGGGAGCGCGCCTGTACTTCCAGCGGCGCTGCCACAAAAAAGTGGTAAGCCTCCCTCAGTCGTTGCTCACAGAGATTCAGACGCGCCAGCAACCCCGGCCGCCGCTGGCTTTGACGAACCGCCTGGTGTTCCTGCGCCAGCCGGCTGGCCAGCGTCTCCAGCGAGGTTTCTCCTGCTATCGGAACAGAGCGGGTTTGGAGCATACGTCAACGCCTCAAGCAGGGGAATGGATCAGCCTGCCCCAACGCTCAAGCCCGAAGCATGCCCGAGCGGTCAGGCAGAAAACGGACAGCAACCGAGTCAATGGCCGGTGCGTTCCTGCGCCAGGATGGCGGCTCGGGAACGCTCTACTTCATGGGGAGCCAGGTCTTGCACAATCAGTAAAGGCGTGGTGCCATAGGTGATGAAACTGGCCACGATGTTGCCATAGGGCCAGCGTGTGCGCGCCGAATGACCGTGGGCGCAAAGGACAATCAAATCCACCCCCTCCTCTTCCACAACCTCATGTAAGGCCGTGGCGACATCCTCACTGATAACCAGCCGTGAGCGCACCTCCACCTCTGCCGCCAGACGGGCACGATGCTCTTCCAGATAACGGCTCGCGACCCGGCGGTTACGCTCGGTCAGTTGTTCGGCCAACGCCAGGTCTTCCGCTTCCGGAGTGGCCGTACAGGCCAGGTAGGGACGGGCAACCACGTGCGTGAGCAGAAGTTCTGCCCGATGAAAGCGCGCCAGCGTCACGGCCAACGGCAGTACATACTCGGCGCGCAGGGAACCGTCCAGCGGCACCATGAGTTTACGGTAACGAAACTCGCTCAAGTCAGCCGGCAGCGGCTGATAAGCGCGGACAATCATCACCGGCAAATACGCCTGCCAGACAATTTTCTGCACGATGCTGCTGATGTTCCAGCGGCTCAACCCGCTGCGTCCATGACTGCTCAGGACGATAAGGTCAACGCCTTCGCCGGCGGCAAATTTGAGGATACTTTCCGCCGCCCGTCCCTCCTGGACAACTGTGCGCGTTTCCAGGCCGGTCTCGCGCTGCAAACGCGCGGAGACAGCGTCCAGATAGGCCGAGGCCTCGGCTTTGTGAATGTGCCAGCCATAGGCATCCACCGTTGGGGCCGCTGCCCCGCTGCTTTCCGCCACACGCAGCAAGGTGACCCGCCCCCCCGATGCCTGGCTCAAGGCAACTGTATGCGGCAAAACGCATTCCGCCAGCGCAGAACCGTCTAAAGGTACCAGAATATGCTCAAACATGTTCCTACCTCCCCAAACCCGGACAGGTCACTCCGACCACAGGCGGGGTTTCTGCCGAGAAAACGCGATGCCCGTTTTGTGCGTTAACCCATCGCGCCACCATCGAGGCCGATCATTCCCACCCAGAAAAAAACTCTCCGCTCCGCATTCTCTGGAGCAAGCCCCGGCAGTGGACTCAACTCAATATCACAATTCGTATAAACATTATACTTGTCTGGCCGGGGGAGTCAAGTAAAACGTGGCGCTGGATGTGGCTCAAATTTTCAGGAGACCGTCCACGAATGGGGGAACGAATCAAAGCATGCGGCGCGGACGCCCGTAGCACAGGCTTTCGTAGGACGGGCTTTCCAGCCCGTCAGGGGAGGCCGTCCACGAATGGGCAACGGATAAACGCATGCAGAGCAGACGCCCGTAGCACGGGCTTTCGTAGGACGGGCTTTCCAGCCCGTCAGGGGAGGCCATCCACGAATGAACGGATAAACGCATGCAGAGCGGACGCCCGTAGCACAGGCTTTCGCAGCACGGGCTTTCCAGCCTGTTGGGGAGTGGGGCCGTCAGCGAACGGGGAGCGAGGAAAAAACTTTGTGTCTCTGTGCCTTAGCGGTTTATTCTTTTTTCACCACAAAGACTCGAAGGCACAAAGAGAAAGAAACTTTACGTCAGTCTCATGAATGTTCTTATGGCTTCTGTGGAACGTGAGATTGCTTCGCCGCCTATGGCGGCTCGCAATGACATGGTGGGCAGGTAATTATAGCGAATCAACGCATGCGGAGCGGATATTCGTTTCTTCGTGGTCTGGCATTCGTGGACGGCTCGCCCTCGAATACGATCCCGGCAGGGAATGACGTTTGCGCCGAAAAAAATGTGCCACACCCCGGCGCTGCTCATCAGCAATGATATAATGCGAACCCTGTGACGGTTCAACGCCTTCCCTATCGTCTGGCTCAGTTCTGGCGTCTGGCATTTCCCTGCCTCGACGCCCTGCCGCTGGATCAGGTTTTCCCCTACCTTTCGCCCGCGCAACAAACACTCTTTCGGCGCATGTCAGCCGGCGAACAGGCACACGCCATTCGTGTCTGGCAGCGACTCATTGCCGCAGGCGCGCGCGAGTCTGCGTTGCTGCTCGCGGCGCTGCTTCACGATGTGGGCAAGATTCTCTATCCGCTGTCCGTATGGGAGCGAGCAATCGTGGTCCTGGCGCAATCGCTGGCGCCAGAGCAATGGCGCAGGTGGGGTCGCGGCGAAGCGCGCGGCTGGCGCAAGCCATTCGTCGTCGCCGTGCGCCACGCGGACTGGGGAGCCACGCTGGCAGCACAGGCAGGCGCGCCGCCGCTCGCCGTTCTCCTGATCTCCTATCATCATACCCCGCCGGCGCAAGCACCTCGCACGCTTGCGCCGCTTCTGGCGGCCTTGCAGCAGGCCGATGACAACAGTTAGCGCCCCCTGTTCCCCCTTCAGAACAACCGCAACGTCGCCCCACTCGCCCAGGCGAAGAGCGCCATCGGCAGGACGGAGAGGACGACGGTAGCCACCGCCGAAAGTGCCCAGGTGAAATCGAGCCAGGGTTCGCGGGTAGTTTCCGGCGCGCCTTCGCGCATGTACATCACGACCACCACCCGCAGGTAGTAATACGCCGAGATGAGCGAGGTCAGCACGCCGATCACGGCCAGTCCAACCTGCCCGGCCTCGATGACGGTGCGGAACAGGTAGAACTTGCCCACCAGCCCCAGCGTGGGCGGCATCCCCGTCAACGAGAGCATGAAGACGGTCATCGCCGCGGCGAGAAGCGGTCTGCGCCGGCCCAGGCCAGCAAAATTGCTGATGTCCAGGCCCTGGCCGTTCTGTTTTTCGAGAGCAATGACCGCCGCCCAGGCGCCGTAGGAGGTCAGGGCGTAGGTGACGAGGTAGAACAACGCCGAGGCAACCGCGTCGGCCTGCGTGGCTGGCTTGCCAAAGGCGACAAAGGCCATCAGGATATAACCGGCGTGGGCAATGGAGGAGTAGGCCAGCATGCGCTTGATGTTGGTCTGCGCAATGGCCACCACGTTGCCGACCAGCATGGTGAGCGCGGCCAGCGCCCAGACGACCGGAGTCAGGTCGGCGCCGAGGGAGGGGAAGGCGGTCACGAAGAGGCGCAGCAGGGCGGCAAAACCGGCGGCCTTGGCCCCAACTGCCATGAAGGCCGTGACCGGGGTCGGCGCGCCGTGATAGACGTCGGGCGTCCACATGTGGAACGGCACGGCGGCGACCTTGAAGCCGAATCCGACCAGGAGGAGCGCCGCGCCGATGGTCAGGAGCAGGCCCGAGGTCCCGGAGGCAGCGGCGGCGACGATGCCCGCCAGCGAGGTGCTGCCGGTCGCTCCATAGACGAGCGTCACGCCATAGACGACGAATCCGGTCGCGAACGCGCCCAGCAGGAAGTACTTCAACCCGGCCTCTTCTGAATCGAGGCGCGGGCGGGCAAAGGCCGCCAGCACGTAGAGGGGCAGCGACAGGAGTTCGAGCGCCAGGAAGACCACAATCAGGTCGGCGGCGTGCGCCATGAGCATCATGCCGGCGGTGCTGAAGAGGAGCAGGGAGTAGTACTCGCCGCGCTCGATGCCCATGCGCTTGAGGTAGCCATAGGCGACGGCAATCCCCAACAGGCCGGAAAGCAGGAAGAGGACGTTCAGGAAGGTGGCAAAGCCGTCTACAGCGATCATGCCGCCAAAGGCAGAGGCTTCCTCGCCGGCCTGGGCGAGGGTCAAACCGGCTGTCAGGGCCAGCCCCAGCGCCGCCAGGAAGGCGGTGACGCCCTTGCGCTTGAGGAACAGGTCCACCAGCAGCAGGAGGGACGCCCAAACAACCAGGACGATGAGAGGAAGGATAGAGAGCAAATCAGAAGATGTCATAGTCGCTCTTTCGCGAGTTCAGTGGTCTGGCAATCCGTTTTTCCGTACAGCGGACAGCAGACGGCAGACCGCAGACCGCTTTACCGTCCGCGGTTCCCAAAAATCAGTGCAATACCGTCAGCAATTTCTCCACCGCCGGGGCCATCAGTTCGAAGAACGGACGGGGGTAGAGGCCGATCCAGAAGATGAAGACCAGCAGCGGCACCATGGTCACGATTTCACGCCAGTTCAGGTCGCGCAGAGCATGGCCGTGCTTCTTGACTTCTTCAACAATCGAGCCTTCGGGGCCGAGGAACATCTTCTGGAACATGGTGAGAATGTAGATGGCGGCCATGATGACGCCCAGGGCGGCCACGCCGGCGAACCAGGGCGAACCGATGGCCTGCGAGCCAAACGCACCCAGGAGGATGGTGAACTCACCGACAAAGCCATTCAACCCCGGCAGGCCCATCGAGGAGAGCGAGACGATGAGCATGATGCTGCCGAAGACAGGGGTGATCTTCCACAATCCACCATAGACGGCCATTTCGCGGGTGTGCGTCTGCTCGTAAATCATGCCGACCAGGAGGAACAAGGCGCCCGTGCTCAAGCCGTGGTTGATCATCTGCAGGATGCTGCCCTGAATGCCCTGGGCGTTCAACGCGAACAGGCCGAGCATGACGAAACCGAGGTGGCTGACCGAGGAGTAGGCGACCAGTTTCTTGACATCTTTCTGCGCATACGAGACCCACGCGCCGTAGATGATGCCGATGACCGCCAGCAGGGCAATCCACGGAGCCGCCTGTTTGGCCGCTTCGGGGAAGAGCGGCAGGTTGAAGCGCAGGAAGCCGTAGGTGCCCATCTTCAGCAGGACGCCCGCCAGGATGACCGAACCGGCCGTCGGCGCTTCCACATGGGCATCGGGCAGCCAGGAGTGCAGCGGCCACATCGGGACTTTAATGGCAAACGCAGCGGCAAACGCCAGGAAGAGCCACAGTTGAATATCTGCCGGAATGCCGCCCTTGGACATCAGTTCAGGAACGCTAAAGGTGCCCTGGTTGATTCCCAGCCAGAGGATGGCAAGCAGCATGAGAATCGAGCCGGCCATCGTGTACAGGAAGAACTTGATGGCGGCGTAGATGCGACGCGGCCCGCCCCAGATGCCAATGAGGAAGTACATCGGGACGAGGGTAAATTCCCAGAAAATGTAGAAGAGGAACAAATCCTGTGCCAGGAAGACGCCGCTCATGCCCACTTCGAGCAGGAGGAAGAAGAGCATGAAGTCCTTGACGCGCTCCTCAATCGCCGTCCAGGTGGAGAGGATGGAGATGGGGGTCAGGAAGGTGGTCAGCAGGACAAGCAGGATGGAGAGGCCATCCACGCCGACGTAGTAGTGAATGTTCCAGCCCGCCACCTGAATCCAGGGCAGGTTCAAGGTCAGGTGTAGCGCGCCGGCATCGGTTGCTTCGGCTTGCCGAAACAGCGTCAGCATCCAGATGGACAGGCCGAAGGTCGCGAGGGAGGTGAGCAGCGCCGTCCAGCGCAAAGCATTTTTCTTCTCGCCGGGGATGAAAAGCAGCGCCAGCACACCTACCAGCGGGAAGAAGATGAGGAGGTTGAGAGGATTGGTAAGAAAGTCCATGTTGATTCTCCATTTGCGCGTTTACACGTTCTAACGTATCACGAGGTAGCCGACAATCAGCACCACTCCCAGCAGCACCGCCAGGGCGTAGGAGCGGACGAAGCCATTTTGCAGGCGGCGCAGGGAGGCGGCAGCGCGCTTGGTCAGTTCGCCGAGGCCGTTGAAGAAAGCGTCAATGCCTTTCTGGTCGGCGTAGCGGTTGAGGGCAATGTGACTGAGCCAGTTGTAGGTGCCGGCGATGACTTTTTCATGGAACCAGTCATGCCAGAAGCGCCAGTCCACCACGTCGGCCAGGAAGCGGGCAATGTCCACGTAGCGGTCGACGAAGACAGCCCAGTAAAACTCATCCACGTACCATTTGTGCTCCATGCCGGTAAAGATTGGGCCCAGCGCTTTCTTGAGTGGATCGATCTGACCGGTGATCAGCGGCTTGCGCCCGTAAATCAACCAGGAGAAGTAGATGGCCAGCAGGGCCAGCACGGTGGAGGCGAGGGCCACAAGCGGGTTCAGCCCGCCCCAGGAAATTGCCAGCCAGGCGGGAAGATGGGCCTCGTGTTCGACCATCTCAATCGTATGCTCCAGCCAGTGGCCGAAGGTGTGTACCCCCGGCAGGTTGAGTGCCCCGCCGAGGAGCGAGAGGCCGGCCAGCACCATCAGCGGCACGGTGATAATCTTTGGGCTTTCCTCGGCATGGGCGGCGGCCGCGTGGCGCGGCTCGCCAAAGAAGACCATCCAGATTTGACGACCCATGTAGAAGGCGGTGAAAAAGGCCGCCGTCAGGAGCAGGGCAAAGACTTCGGGATGCAATTTGGCGGCGTCGAGCAGGATTTCATCTTTCGACCAGAAGCCAGCAAAGGGGAAAATGCCCGCCAGCGCCAGCGTCCCGATGATGTAAAGCCAGAAGGTGACCGGCATACGCTTGCGCAGTCCGCCCATGTTACGCATGTCGCCGGGGTCGAACACTTCTTCGTGCTCTTCGTGTCCTTTGTGGTGAGCGAGATGATGGTGACCTCTCTCCAACCCCAGGATGACCGACCCGGCCGAGAGGAACAACAGCGCCTTGAAGAAGGCGTGGGTCACCAGGTGGAACATGCCAGCCACAAAAGCGCCCATGCCAACCGCCGCGACCATGAAGCCAAGTTGACTGATGGTCGAGTAAGCCAGCACTTTCTTGATGTCATATTGCCCGACGGCAATCGTCGCGGCAAAGAGCGCCGTCACCGCGCCGACCAGGGCCACGATGTACTGCGCATCGGGGACCAGGGTGTAGAGCGGCCACGAACGGGCAATCAGGTACACACCGGCGGTGACCATCGTGGCGGCATGGATGAGCGCCGAGACGGGCGTGGGACCCGCCATGGCGTCCGGCAACCAGACGTAGAGCGGAATCTGCGCCGATTTACCGGTCACACCGATCAGCATGAACAAGGTGATTGCGATGATGATGCCCGGCTGGGCGGCGGCAATTTCCTCCGCCCGACCGAAGACTTCGCCGAACTGCACACTGCCGAAGGCCCAGAACATGGTCATCCCGGCCAGCAAGAAGCCGAAGTCGCCGATGCGGTTGGTGATGAAGGCCTTCTTGGCGGCGTTCGAGTTGGCCCACGAGGGGCGGCCCAGCGTGTCCATGTCGTACCAGAAGCCGATGAGCAGGAAGGAGCACAGGCCAACGCCTTCCCAGCCCACGAAGAGCATCAGGTACGAGTCGCCGCTGACGAGAATCATCATCATGGCGATAAACAGGTTCATGAAGACAAAGAAGCGGCGGAAACGCTTCGGGTCGCCCTTGAAGCGCACGTCCTCGTGCATGTAGCCGATGGCGTAGATATGAATGAGCGTGCCCACGCCGGAGACGACCAGCATCATCGTCACCGAGAGGGTATCCACGCGGAACGTCCAGGGGATGTGCAGAGTGCCGATGGTGATCCAGTCTGCAAAGGGGACGGTCACGGCCTCGCCGTTGGCGGCCCACAACGCGTAAGCCAGCAGCGCCGAGACGACGAAGGTCGCGCCCGCAGCGGCGCTGGCCAGCCAGCCGATGACCTTTTCGCTCATCCGGCCGCCAAAGGCAATGTTGATGAGCAGGCCGAGGACGGGCAGGAAGACAAGGAGCGGGGCAAGGGTGAAGATACCTTCCATGGCTTATCCTTTCAGACTGCTCATCTGGTCCACGTCAACGTTGCGCTTGACGCGGAAGATGGCAACAATCAATGCCAGACCAATGGCCACCTCTGCTGCAGCGACAGCGATGACAAAGAAGACAAACAACTGACCGTTGAAAACCGGTTGGCCGCTGGTCTGTTCGAAGGAGCGGGCAAATGCCACAAAGGCCAGATTGGCTGAGTTGAGCATCAATTCGATGGACATGAAGATAATCAGCGCGTTGCGGCGAATCAGCACGCCCAGGGCGCCCATCGTAAAGAGAATCGCCGACAGAAGAAGGTAATGATTGAGCGGAATCATGCCGGCTCTCCTTTCTCGCGTTTGGTCAGCACGATCGCGCCAACCATCGCCACCAGCAACAGGACGGAAGTCACCTCGAAGGGCAGCAGGTAGCCGGTGAAGAGCAGGGAGGCCATCTGGCGCAAGGCATCCATCGAGTTTTCCCAGGTGCCGGGGTCGGGGAGGGCCGCTGTCAGGCGCACGCGTTGCAAGAGCAGATAACCTGCCTCGACCAGCAGGAGCGCCGCCGCGCCGATCGCCAGGGGACGCTGCCAGGGCAGCACCTCGCCCTGGGGCAGTTTCTCCGCCCCCAGCAGCATGATGACGAACAGGAACAAGACCATGATTGCCCCGGCATAGACGGTAATCTGCGCCATCGCAACGAACGGCGCGCCCAGCAGCAGGTAGAAGACGGCGACCGTGGCAAGATTCAGCACCAGGAACAGCGCCGCGTAGACCGCGTTGCGGCTGAGCAGCAATCCCAGCGCGGTCGCCACCGCCGTCGCGGCGAGAACGTAGAAGAAAATCAGCGTAAAGTCCATAAATCCTTCCTCGACTGCCAATCAGCAATCTGCAATCAGCAATCTACAATCAGCAATCTACAATCAGCAATCTACAATCAGCAATCTACAATCAGCAATCTACAATCAGCAATCTGCAATCAGCAATCTGCAATCTGCAATCTACAATCCTCAATCCTCCGGGTCTTTCATCTCCGGCACCGAGCGGGTGAAACGCCCGGGTTCGGTCTTCTGCGGGGTCGGCGCGCCGCCTGCCGGGACAGGTTCGAGGAGCCGCTCTTTGGTGTAAATGGCCTCGCGCCGGCTGGTAAAGGAAAGTTCATAGTTATCGCCCAGGACAATCGCTTCGGTCGGGCAGGCATCCTCGCAGAAACCACAGAAGATACAGCGCAACAGGTTAATTTCATAGGTGCTGGCATAGCGCTCGCCAGGAGAGTAACGTTCCTCATCGGTATTCTCTGCCGCCTCCACGAAAATGGCGCCCACCGGGCAGGCCGCCGCGCACAGAGCGCAGCCGATGCATTTTTCCAGGCCGTTCTCGTAGCGTTTGAGCACATGGCGGCCGCGAAAGCGCGGCTTGACCGGGCGCTTCTGCTCCGGGTACTGCACGGTGACGGGTTTCTCGAACATCATGCGCAGCGTCGTCCACAGGCCGCGCCCCAGTTCAAGGACAGGTTCAAGCACGGGCACGCGCATATTCTTTCCTCCTCAACGACTGATAGACGCCCTGGAGCGCCAGCAGGCCGGCCACCAGCGAAGTCAACGGGATGCCCCATTGCCAGGCCGGTGTTAACTGCTCGGCCAGCAGAATGCCCGCCGCCGTCAGGAAAACCAGCGCCAGCGAGAGCGGCAGCAACACTTTCCAACCAAAGGCCATCAGCCGGTCGTAGCGGATGCGCGGCAACGTGGCGCGCACCCAGATCATGCCAAAGAGCAGGATGAAGACTTTGATGAACACGTAGAGCGGCCCCAGCCAGGGCGTCCTGTCCACGCTCAAGATGGTATGCTGCAAAAACCAGGGTTCGCGGTAGCCGCCAAAGAAAAGCGAGGCGGCGATGGTGCAGATGGCAATCATCTTGTCGTACTCGGCCATGAACAGCAGGGCGAACTTCATTCCACCATATTCGGTGTGGTAACCTGCCGCCAGTTCCTGCTCGGCCTCCGGCATATCGAACGGGGCGCGGTTGACCTCCGCCAGGGTCGCAATCAGGAAGATGACCATGCCCACCGGCTGCAGGATGGCAAACCACATGTTCTTCTGCGCCTCGACGATGTCAATCAAACGGGTCGAATTGGCCAGCAGGACGACGGTGATGAATGACAGGCCGAGCGCCAGTTCGTAGGAAATCATCTGCGCCGTCGAACGCAGGCCGCCCAGCGTGGCGTATTTGTTGTTCGAAGACCAGCCCGCCAGCACGATGCCGTAAACGCCAATCGAAGCGATAGACATGATGTACAGCACACCCACGTTCAGATCGGCGATGTACCAGGTGATGGTGCGCCCGAACAACTGAAAGTTCGCTCCCGCTGGTGCAAAAGGCACCACGGCGGTAATCACCAGCGCCGGAAAAAGCGTCACGACGGGCGCCAGGGTAAAGAGCAGTTTGTCGGCCTGCGCCGGCATGAACTCCTCTTTGAAAATCAGTTTGATGGCGTCGGCAATGGGCTGGAGCAGTCCCCAGGGCCCGGCGCGGTTCGGGCCAACGCGCGCCTGAATGCGCGCCAGCGCCCGACGTTCGTAATACGTCAGGTAAGCAAAGCCGCCCAGCAAAATCAGCACCCAGGCCAGGCTCTTCGCGAACCATTCAATCACATTCGCAAGCGTCATAAAGACCTCTCACCGTTCCAACAAGTCAACCGTCCCTGCCTCAACGTGCCGCTGCTCCCTCGCTCAACAGCAATGGCACGCCCAGGCCCTGACGGTTTTCATACGCCGTGCCCACATAGTAAAGATTGGCGCCTCCTGCCGGCGGCCATTGCTCGCCCACCTCAGCCAGTTTGCCGTAGGAAATGCCTGCAAAGGCGGGGACAGCCGCGGCGATTTTTTCCATCACCAGCGCCGCGGAGCATCCCTCGACGGCAAGGCCAAGACGTCCCGCGACCAGCGCGGCAATGGCAAAATCGGCCTTCGCTTCGCCCAGGGGAGGGGTGGCCGGGTAGAAGCGCTGGACGCGCCGCTCGCCGGAGGTAAAGGAGCCGTCCCGTTCGCTGAACGCCTGCGCCGGCAGGACGACATCCGCGACTTTGGCTGTCTCGGTGAGGAATAGTTCCTGAACGATGACGGCTTTGGCCGACTTCAGCGCTTCGGCCAGTTGCGGGTCATCGCCAGCCGGGTCGGCCGCGGCGAGATAGACGACCTTGCCTTTGACAGCCTGCGCCAGGTCATCGGCGGCTTCGAAACCGAGTTCCCAGGCGCCCTGGTCGTTGGCGCGCGGCCAGACGCCGATGAGGCCGTTGTTGGTGCGGCCCTCGCGCCCCTTGAGCAGCGCGGCGCAGGCTTCGGCCAGGGCACGGCTTTCCTCGCGCCCGAAGAAAATGATCAGGTTATCCGCCGCCGTCAGTTCGGCGGTCAACTCCTTCACTCTGGCCGCCGCGCCGTTCGGCTGACAGCGGACGAGTTTCTTTGCATACTTATCCAGGCGGGTGGCTTCGGGGTGGACGATGACCAGACTGGCGCCGCGCTCGGCCGCGGCTTTGACGCGCAGGTACCAGAGCGGAGCCTCATGGTACAGGTCAGCCGCCGCGACCAGGATAGCCGTCCCGGCGCCGAGGTCGCCCAGGTTCGTGCCGGGCGCCACGCCGTAGCGGGTGGTCAGTTCCCCGCCGGGGAGGGAGTCGTAGAGCAGCGCCTTGCCGCCCAAGCCGTCGGCCAATTGCTTCAGGTTGAACAAATCTTCGTTGGAGAGCCGTCCGCTGGCCAGCACGGTGACCGATTTACCGGCGGCGTGCTTCTCGATTTCTGCCAGAGCCTCTTCCCAGGTGACCTCCATCAGGTGGCCGTTGCGGCGCACGAGCGGACGGGTCAGGCGCGCCGGGTCTTCCACGTAGTGCCAGTCGAAGCGCCCGCGATCGCAAATCCAGATTTCGTTGACCTGCTCGTTCTGGCGCGGCATGACGCGTTTGATGACCACCCTGCCGCCCGATTTGGCCTCGCGGCGGGTGTTGAAGGTGATGTTGCAACCTACCGGGCAGAGCGCGCAGATGGAAGCGGCGGCTTTCATCTCCCACGGGCGGGCGCCAAAGCGGAAGTCGGCGGTCGTCAGCGCGCCGACCGGGCAGATGTCGGTGGTGTTGCCGGAGAAGATCGAGTCGAAGGGCGGGTCGGAATGGGTGATAATGTCGGTATCGCGGCCGCGCTGGTAAAACGAAAGCACCGGGTCACCGGCAATCTTTTCCTGGAAGCGGATGCAGCGTCCACACTGGATACAGCGCTCACGGTCGAGCCAGATTTTATCGCCCAGGGGGACGTGCTTCTCGGCGTGATGCTTCTCGTTGTAGAGGAAGCGGCTCTCCGTCGGGCCATAGGCCAGCGTCAGGTTCTGGAGCGGGCATTCGCCGCCTTTGTCGCAGACCGGGCAGTCGAGCGGGTGGGAGGTGAGCAGGAATTCGAGAATTTCCTTCTGGGCGGTGCGCGCCTTCTCGGAGCGGGTTCGGACGACCATGCCTTCCGAGACGGGCGTGGTGCAGGCTGTTTCGAGTTTCGGCCCGAACTGCACTTTGACTTTTCCATCTTCCATCACCGGCTGACCGGTAGCGCGGTCAATGACCGGGCGGCCCACTTCCACCAGGCACTGGCGGCACATGCCAACCGGCTCCATCTTGGGGTGGTAGCAGAAAACCGGGATGTCAATGCCGACCATTTTGGCGGCGTTGACAATCAACGTGCCTTCCGGCACGGTGACTTGTTGGTTGTCTATCGTAAGAGTAATGGATTTCGTCATTCAGTCTCTCCGATGAGAGGTTCAATCAGTAATTTCTTCCCGCTGGATGCCAGCCTGTCTCAAGATTTCAAGCAATGTCCCTTGAGGCAAGTCCTTGTGGTGAAAAGGCACTGTCACTCTGGCCTTCGTTTGAGGATGATAGTAGATGCGATCCTTTGGCTCGATCGAGCACAAAACCGCGCTTTTCGAGAATCTTGATGACCTTCTGCGGCGTGAGAGCGGGCAGTTTAGGCATAGGCGTTCAAAGTCAGTGTATATTCGAAGACATCGTCCTCGGTTGGCACTGCTTCGCCATGCGCCTTGAGACTCTCCAAATACAGTTCAATGGCTTCCCTGACCATGGCTTTGGCTTCTTCGAGTGTCTTGCCAAACGATACACAGCCCGGCAAAGACGGGACAATCGCTGTAAAGCCACCTTCTGGCTCCTTACGGAATAGCACGCGGTATGTAACGTTCATAGCCATCTCCTAACTCAACCAACTTTACCGGCTAAAGAAAAATCCTGCGGGAAGCGCTCAATAGCCGTAGTGACCGCCATCGTGGCGAACTCACCCAACGGGCAAAGGCACTTACCCTGTATCTGTCTGGCAACACTGTACAGGAGTCGGGTGTTCGCTTCCACTTCCTCGCCGCGTTCTATACGCTGGATGAGACGCCACATCCAGTACGTGCCCTCGCGGCAGGGGGTGCACTTGCCACATGATTCGTGCTTGAAGAAGTGGATGGTCTTGTTAATGACCCACTCCATGCTGACGCTGTCGTTGATGACAATGACGGAGGCCGACCCCAGGTCCGCGCCGAGCGCCTTGACCGAGGCATAGTCCATCGGGGTATCGAGGGCTTTGTCGTCGGCGACGATGATGGCCGAGGAAGCCCCGGCGGCCATAATCGCCTTGACCGGGCGGCCATCGGTCACGCCGCCGCCGTACTCGTAGATGAGTTGCCGGAAGGTCGTGCCGAAGGGCAGTTCGTAGTTGCCCGGCTTGTTGACGTGGCCCGAAAGCGAGAAAATCTTGACCCCGGCGCTATCGGCAGTGCCGAGCGATTTGTACCAGTCGGCGCCCTTCTCGATGATGAGCGGCACGTTGGTCAGCGTCTCGACGTTGTTGACCACCGTCGGCTTGCCGTAGAGGCCATAGACAGCCGGGAACGGCGGACGGATGCGCGGCTGGCCGCGTTTGCCCTCGATGGATTCGAGCAGGGCGGTCTCTTCGCCGCAGATGTAAGCCCCCGCGCCCAGATGGGTATAGAGGCGCAGCGAGTAGTCCGTGCCGAAGAGTTTATCGCCCAGCAGGCCGGCCTGCTCCATCTCGGCAATTTTCTGGTCGAGGTGAGCGGCAATCTGCCAGAACTCGCCGCGCAGGTAGACATAGGCCGCGTTGGCCTGCACCGCATAGGCGGCAATGGCCACGCCTTCCAGGAACTGGAAGGGGTTGCCTTCCATGATTTCGCGGTCTTTGAACGTGCCCGGCTCGGACTCGTCGGCATTGGCGACGACGTAATGCGGCCAGATGGTATTCGGCACGAAACTCCACTTGACGCCGGTGGGGAAGCCCGCCCCGCCGCGGCCACGTAGGCCGGAGGCTTTGACCACGTCAATCACTTCCTGCGGCTTCATGCCGGTCACGGCCTTTTTGAAGGCCTCAAAACCGCCGTGCTGGCGGTACACCTCCAGGTTGCCGATGCCGGGGAGGTCGCGGTGACGAAGCAAAAGATGCGTCATGATTTCCCCTCCTTGCGGGCAGCTTCGATGAATTCGAGGGTTTTGTCCACGGTCATGTTTTCGTGGTACGAAATCCCGTGCGGTCCCTGGACCTGAAACACGGGCGCCTTGTCGCAGGCCGCCAGGCAGGTCACCGCCTCGACCGTCACCAGCCCGTCGGGCGTCGTCTCGCCGGGGCGGATGCCCAGCCGCTCGCACAGTTGCGCCAGGAACTCGTCCGCGCCGCGCAGGGCACAGGCGATGTCGGTGCAAACTTGAATGCGCAGTTTGCCTTGCGGCTTGTCGTGGTAGAGCGTGTAAAAACCCACGATCTCCGCCACGTCGGTCTCGGTGATGCCGCACAGGTCGGCAATTTCGCGCATATCGTGGCGGTCCACGAAACCTTTCTCGCGTTGCGCCAGATGCAGCAAGGGCATGACTGCCGATTGTTTTTGCTCCGGCGGATACTTGGCAAAAATCTTGCGAACCTGTTCGGGATATTTTTCAGCCAACATAAATCCTCACACTCGGCGCGCAACGTGTTGCGCGTGCCATGTTGATACGTTCAGCGATCCACGTCTCCCAGCACAATGTCCACTGAGCCGATCACAGCCACCAGATCGGCAATCAGGTGACCCTTAACCATCAGCGGCATGGCCTGCAGATTGTCGAACGAGGGCGTTCGCCAGTGAATACGATAGGGCTTGGGGCCGCCGTCCGATTCGAGATAGACGCCCAATTCGCCGCGCGGCGATTCGACGGCGCTATAGACATAGCCCTCCGGGGCGTGGAATCCTTCGGTCCACAACTTGAAATGGTGGATGAGCGCCTCCATGCTGACGCCGATCTCGGAGCGCGGCGGTGGGACATACTTGCGGTTATTCGCGCGCACCGGGCCAAACGGCAATTTGTCCAGAGCCTGGGCAATGATCTTGAGCGACTGACGCATCTCCTCAACGCGCACCAGGTAGCGCGCGTAGACATCGCCTTCCGTGCGCACCGGCACCTCGAAGTCGTACTGTTCGTACCCTGAGTACGGCTGCGCCTGGCGCAGATCCCACTTCACGCCGCTGGCGCGCAGGAGCGGACCGGTTACGCCAACGTTCAGGCATTGTTCGGCAGACAGTTTGCCGATGCCCAGGGTGCGGTCGAGAAAGAGCGGGTTGCGCGTCAGGAGCGCCTCGTACTGATCAATGCGACGCGGCATTTGCTTCAGGAAATTCCGCACCGCCGCCTCGAATTCCACCGGCACGTCGCGCCACAGGCCGCCGGGGCGGATGTAGGTGGTCATCATGCGCTGACCGGAGACCAGTTCGAAAATATCCAGAATCTGCTCGCGCTCACGGAAGCAGTAGAGGAAGACCGACATGGCCGCCAGATCAAGCGCCGACGTGCCCAGCCAGACCAGATGGGAGGCAATACGCTGCAGCTCGGCCAGGATAACGCGAATCGCCTGGGCGCGGGGCGGTACCTCCAGGTCAAGCAGTTTCTCCACCGCCAGACAGTAGGCCAGGTTGTTCCCAACGGTGTTGAGGTAATCCAGACGGTCGCTCATCACCTCGGCTTGAGCATACGTCTTGGCTTCCATGTTCTTCTCGATGCCGGTATGCAGAAAGCCAATATCGGGGATGCAGTTGACGACCGTCTCGCCATCCAGTTCGAGCAGAAGACGCAGCACGCCATGCGTGGAAGGGTGCTGCGGCCCCATGTTCAGCAGCATCGTCTCGCCCGGGATGGCACGCTCCGAGACAAGATGTTTCAATTCTTCCAGCGTCACTTCCGGAATGTCATTCATATTTACCACACGGCTTTCAAGTTTCGGGTTGATGAATCAAGCGATTGCAGGCGCGTTTCGAGGCGAGCCACATGTTCGCGTAACTGAGCGTGAATCATCTCGCCAGCCAGATCAGGGGCAAAATGCTCCACCACCAGTTCCAGAACGCTGTTGATCTCGGAATTCTCGATGGTTACCGCTACCTCCAGCGCCTCGCCCACCGTCTCCGGCTTCCGGGATTGACGCTTCAGAATGGCGTGCGCCGTGCGCAGCGCCTCACAAAGATCGCTCCCGGCTGGCTGTTCTCGTTGCCCGGCAGGCAGACGTTGACGAATACTCGCTAACAGTTGAGCATGATGCCGCTCTTCATCAGCGTATTCCTCCCACAAGGAAGCGATAGGAGGATAGTCCGCAAAGGCCTCCTGCCAGCGGCGGTAAATTGTCTCCGCCTCGTGTTCCAGCGCAATTGCCTGGTCAATCGCCTGCTCGACCGTCGGGACTTGACTTTCCGAGGAGGATTTGCCCATCATAGTTCATTCTCTGGCGTAAGGCTTGCGGCGATCCACATCATCAAAATTCGGCGTAAATTGCGGTTCCTCGTAGCCCAGCGGGTAATCCTTGCGCAGAGGATGTCCCTCCCAATCGGCTGGCATAAGAATCCGCCGCAGATCAGGATGACCTTCGGCCTTGATGCCGAACATGTCCCACAATTCGCGCTCGCGCCAGTTGGCATTGCGGTAAATATGGGAGACGGTCGGGATGGTCGGGTTGACGCCCGGCAGCGGCACGCGCAGCCCCAGCCGCAGGTTCTGCGAGACGGAGGTAAACTGATAAACGACATGGAAGCGGGGATTCTCCTCCGGCCAGTAGTCCACGGCGGTCAGCGCGGAAAGCATTTCAAATCCCTGCCCCCTGACCTGTTCGCAGGCGGCAACGATCTTCTCCGGCGGCACCGTGAGAGTAACATCGCCGCGAAACTCGCTCACGGTTGCTCCCAGGGCCTGACTCAGGTGTGCCACGATGGTCTGCAAACGGTTATCCATGGGCTTCACCCTCTTTTGTCCACGATCAGTTTCTCACCGCGCACTTTTTCATGCAGGGTCAAAATGCCATGAATCAGCGCCTCCGGACGCGGTGGGCAGCCGGCCACGTAGATGTCCACCGGCACCACCTCGTCCACGCCCTGCATGACCGCGTAGTTATTGAAAATGCCGCCGCAGGAAGCGCAGTCCCCCATCGCGATCACCCACTTTGGTTCGGTCATTTGATCGTACAGGCGGCGCAATACCGGCGCCATCTTACGCGTCACCCGGCCGGCGACAATCATCAGGTCCGACTGGCGCGGGCTGGGTCGCATCAATTCCATACCGAAGCGGCTCATGTCGTTATGGGAAGCCTGCGCCGCCATCATCTCGATCGCACAACAGGCCAGGCCGAAAAGCATTGGCCACATCGCATAGGTGCGACTCCAGTTGACAGCCTGCTCCAACGTGGTTGTCACCACACCCAGATTGCCGAGTTTTTGCTCTACTCCCATTCCAGGGCTCCTTTCTTCCAGGCATAGCCATAGCCCACCAGCAAAATGGCAATGAACACCGCCATCTCGACCAGCCCAAACAGCCCCAGCCGGCGATAAACAATTGCCCAGGGCAGGAAGAACACGGTCTCAATGTCGAACAGGATGAACAGGACGGCGATAAGATAGAAGCGCACCGGCATCCGCCGCGCGCCCGGGCCGATCGGCGTCATGCCCGATTCATAGGGCATGGCTTTGACGGCGCTCGTCTTTTTCGGACCAAACAAAGCCCCCAGCGCAATGGCAATGAAGCCGACCAGAGAGGTCAGCACGACAAACATGGCAATAGCCGCATATTCGAGGAGCATCGCTTCCCTCGCTGAATTGAAGTCAACTCACCGAAGCGCAAGTATATCACAAAGCGGCTAGAACGTGCCAGTTTTCACAAACAAAAAATGTCACTACTCAGCCATGTCATTGCGAGCCGTTTTTTGGCTATATCTCTTTTTCCTCCCAAGATTCTGGCTATGCCTGGCGTTTACCCCAGGCACTCAAAAAAGGCGTTGTTAAGCGAGTAATCCACCGCGACCAGGCGAAACCGTCGCCCGCTTTCCCTTACGAACTCCTCGAACGCTCGCGGCTCGTGCTCCGGACGGGACATATCGTCAAAGTACAGGAAATCGCCTGCCTTTATCAACGGTCCGAGGTAACGCAAGACACATTGCGTGGACGAGTACAGGTCAGCATCAATCACGATCACCATCACCTCGTGTTCCGGCGGACGGTAAGCAGGAAGAGTGGCCTCAAACCATCCTTTGAAGAACTCCACACGCGGGTCGTCTATCTGGGGAATTTGCCCTTTAACGTCAAACGTGCCCCGCAGGTAAGGCCCATCCATATCCATGTCTTCCGGCAGCCCCTCAAAACTATCGAAGCCATGCAATCTGGCTTCGGGATGCTTCAGGGCAGATGCCCAGTAGCGCATGCTGGCTCCCTGGAAAACGCCAAACTCCAGATACAGGACCCGTTTGTGACGAACCTGCTCTGCAACAACCTCGAAGACCGCGTATCGGTCGGGCAGGCGGCGCGCCACCCGATAGCCATGGCGCGCCATCCAGTTTCCCAATCGCATATAGTTGACCATCATTTGAATCTGGTGCAACCTGGCGGGGGAAAGGCGCGCGCCAATCATGGTAAGAACCTGCTTAAACCTTTGCAGTAACAGCAACCTCATTTCTCGTCGTTCGCTCCTCTGGTAATCCCAACACGGGGGTTGTGAAAGGCTTTATGACCGCACGACCTGCCAGCCCATCTGGCCTGGATCGTTGGGACGAAAACTACCTGCTCCCAGGGCATCAGGTATCGTCTCTCTGTAAGACGGCTTTCCAGCCAGCCTGTCAGTCAGGTGGACGGCCTGGAGAGGCCCCGTTCCCGGCACGGTCTCACGAACAGGCATCAGGCGTTGCCTGCCGCCTCGCGAGGAAACCTGTGCTTCGAGAACCGCGCGCCGTTTCCACACCCAGTCTGCCTTTCCGACTACTTCTGATCGTCAGCAGGCGGATGCCTTTCCACGGCGGAGCCCGCCTGCGCAGGTGGTTTCCGGGCGCCCGGGGCGGTTGTCAACCACCCTCCCAGAACTATTCCACCCAGAATAACCACCAGCAGCAGGAACGCAAAAGCAGTAATCCCTGTAGTATCTGCGCTCCGGAAAGCCAGCGGCGTTGACGTAACCACAGGCGTGGTTTCCTGTAGCATCGTTGGCGTAACCGCAGGCGTGGCTTCCTGCGGCATCGTTGCCGTGACCGTCGTGCCCTGATCGGAAAAGGCGGCAAACGCGTTCCAGACGCTGCCGACGAAGACTGCCCCCAGCAGCACAAGGGCGGCCAGCAACAACAAGCGCCAGTCTGTGGGTCGTTTCATCGGGGGTTAGTATAACACAAGCCATCCGCTCTGACAGCCTGACCATCGTCCCGTCCAGGGCAGCATCCAATGCGCGAGGCAACTCTTCGGACAAACGAATATCCGCGCCGCATGCGTTGATTCGCTGTAACTGCCGGCCCACCATGTCATTGCGAGCCGTTTTTTTGGCGAAGCAATCTCAAGTTCCACAGAAGCCATAAGAACATTCGTGAGACTGACGTAAAGTTTCTTTCTCTTTGTGCCTTCGATTCTTTGTGGTGAAAAAAGAATAAACCACCACGGCACAAAGACACAAAGTTCTTTTTCCAACAGGCTGGAAAGCCCGTGCTACGGGCTCCGCCGTCTGCTATAATTCACGTAACCACTCAGCCATGTCATGGCGAGCCGCCGCAGGCGGCGAAGCAATCCCCATATCGGCCAGGAGATTGCTTCGCTACGCTCGCAATGACAAGAGGCAGAGGGTTCTCCATTAGACATGGTAGGTAGTTACCTTATCTGTCTTATCCCCTCATCCTATCTATCTATGCTGCTGCTTGCTCAGGAGCAGGTTATACTTGCCGCAAGTTTGACTGTGCAGCAGGCGAAGTAGAAGATACATCTCGTACCTGTACCAATTACGACTACATCTGTTGCAAAAAAGTCCCAACCCCCACCCCTCGACCTCAACCAACCGCCACCCTTCGACCCGGCGCCTCACCCACGGCGACGCCACCCACGAATGCCCGTGCCGCGCGCGTGGCACAGGTCTTTGACCTGGGTAGACCTCTCTAGAATCTTCGTGAATGAATGCCGCCTTCCAGATTATCCCTCATACGGATAAGGCAGCAACGTCAAACCCTCGATAAAACGATAATCTCTCTGATTTTTAGTCGCCAGGGGAATGTTCCTGACCCGGGCGGTAGCGGCAATCAACGCATCGGCAATCAGCAAGCCATGGCTCAAGCGATACTGCTCCAGCAAAGCCACCGCCTCCGCCGAAATCATCTCGTCCAGATGCCACACTTCGAATCGTTGCAGCAATCGCTTGACGCTGCGCAGTTCGCTTTTATTGCGGCATCCCACCATCAATTCCATCACCGTCACCGTCGAGACCACCAGTTCGAACTGGCTTTCCAACGCGACCAAACTCTCCAACGCTTCCTTGACCCCCAACGAAAAATCTATCAAAATATCGCTATCTACCAGGGCAAAACTCATCGGCGTTCCCATTCCGCCTCGCGGAGCGCTCTAACCCAGCGGACGCTATCGCGCATCTCGCTCCGATCCTTCCACAAGCCAAAAAAAGGTTCTTTCTCCAGGGGCGTTCGCTTTGCCCGGCGTGGAACCGACGCATAGCGCGTTTTGAGAAAAGCCACAAAATCCATCACTTCTTTTTGGGCTTCAGGTGGCAGCGATTCAATTTCTCGAAAAATATCCATAAACGCCATACTCAAATTATACCATCTGTGGAGATCCCCCATGTCCCGCCTCATTCGGACCCTCACCCTGCTCCTCACCCTCAGCCTGCTTCTCGCCTCGTGCCGACCGCAGACCGCTGGCCGCAGACCGCAAGCGGACGGTGGACAACCGACCGCCCCCTCTCCCACCCTCACCCTCTCCCCTTCTCCCACCCCTACCGAAATCCCCCAGCCCTCCCTCGAATCCCTCGGCCTGACTGCTGAAATCCAGCAAATGTTCACCCGCCAGGGCTGGCAGATAAAATGGGACAGCCAAAACGCCCGCTACACCATAAGTCAGCGCGCCTTCGACGAAGCCACACAAAAATTCACCTCCCAAAAAACCCACGAAGTAGGCTACATTGACCTCGAAGGCAACCTCCACACCCGCCTCACCCGCTTCTCCGCCACCGAAAACCCCGATGGCACCTGGACCGACACCTCCACCACCCAAGACCTCGTCATTCCACTCATCAATCAGAACGCCTCCAACCCTGAACCTGCAACGTGGAACCTTCCAACCTGGAACTTAATCGAAACCAAAAACCCCGCCTTTGAAAAAACCGGCATCCTCACCCTCACCTACCTTGATGAAAACGGCATCCCCCAAACCGTCACCTACAACCGCGAACTCAACTTCCTGGAAATACCTGAAATCTCAACTGACCTGCTTCATCCCACTCCTATCCCCATTGAAGCCGTCCACTCCCTGGCTGCCTTGCAATTTATCCTCCTGCGCTATGGCGAAGGCGAGCCTTTTCCAACAGACAACTTCCCCGGCTGGTCGCTGCAGTTTTACTACGAAAGTAATGGTACTAAACAGGCTATTCTCTGGCCCCGAAGCGGTGAAACTTCAAGATACATCCGCTTTATCGGCGAAAACGACTTCAATATCCCCTGGTTTATGATTGTTTTGCCTGATGGCACAGCCTATCCGTCTGCTCCGGTTGAAATCTTCAACCCCAAAGACCCGCAAAATCCAGCTGATGGCAATGAAAAACTTCTTCTTTTCCCTGTTTTTCTTGGCAAGATGAGCTATCCACAACGCTACTTTTTCAATCTTCAATATCTCAAACCTACCGAGTTTAATGCTTTATTTAAGCAAAGAATTCTTACTTTGGCTCAAGAAGGTGGATATTTTTCCAAAACCAACATCGGCAAATGGACCGACTTCTACAACCCCTCCTCCCTCGACTCCCTGCTGGGGATGGAAGGGAATGATGTGAAGACTCAACTTTGGGAACAGTCTAATGGGGGATATGCTAATATTTCTGGAAATTTAGGTTATTTAGAGCAACTGAATGAAAAAAACAAATTGTTAGAAACAGCTGCTATGCGTTATATGTTACCTCCCGCATTGGAAAAACTTGTTTTGGTGATAAGCCCCTAAAAAACTCAAATGTCAAATGTCAAAACTCAAAACCATTTTTTGTCATCCTAAATTTGTATTCTGTCATCCTGAACTTGTTTCAGGATCTCATTACAATTTCAACCGAGATGCCGAAACAAGTTCGGCATGACAACCACCCCCCCAACTAACCAATAAACGAAATTGAAATCCTCAAATTCTTTTGCTATTCTTATGTTATGCGCCTATTTTCCAAGACATTTTTCATCTTATCACTCTTATCTGTCTTATATGCCTTATCCCCTCATCCTATCTATGCTGCTGCTTGCTCAGGAACAGGTTACACTTGCCGTAAGCTTGACTGTGCAGCAGACGAAGTAGAAGATACATCCCGTACCTGTACCCTTTACGACTACATCTGTTGCAAAAAAGTCCCAACCGCCACCCCCAGACCAACCTCCACCCCTCAACCAACCGACACCCCTCCACCGCTCGCCTCACCCACGGCGACGCCGCCCACGAATGCCCGTGCCGCGCGCGTGGCACAGGTCTCTGACTTGCGCAAACACACCCCCCCCTGCCTTACCCCTGTCCAAACACGGGAATCCTGCGCCACGGATAGATGGGAATGCCGCGGCGCGCCTGTTCCAACTCTCCGCCGTACACCACCAGGGGATGAAACCTCCGCCCCTCCGCCGCATACATCGGGCGCAGATATTCCAGCGCTTTGACGTAATCCTCCGCCGCCGTCCTGCCAGCCTTAATTTCGATTGCCGAGACCGCATCGGGCGTTTCAACCAGCAAATCCACCTCATGCCCGCCCTGGTCCTTCCAGAAGAAATATTCCACCCTCGTCTGATGATTGGCTTTGTGCTTCAGGTATTCCGCAATGACAAAGTTCTCGAACAACTCGCCGCGCAGATAGTGCGTGTACAACTGCTCCGCCGACTGAATCCCTAACAGCGAAGCCGCCAGACCCGTGTCGTAAAAATACAACTTCGGCATTTTCACCAGCCGCTTGTTGAAATTACGGTAATAGGGGCGCAAAAAGAACACCACGTAACTTGTCTCCAGCAGCGAGAGCCAGGCGCGAGCCGTGTTATGCGTAATCCCGCAATCCCGCGCCAGCGAAGAGGTATTCACCACCTGTCCAATCCGCCCGGCGCACAACCTGACGAAGGTCTGAAACGTCAACAGGTTCGAGACTTGCGTCAAATCGCGCAGGTCGCGCTCCAGATAGGTCTGGATGTAGTTGGGGTACCAACTGCCCGGCGGGATCGCGCGGTCATACAGCGGCGGGTACATCCCGTGAAAGATGTACTCCTCCGGCTGCTCAAAGCCTAGAGAGGCCGCCTTCAGTTCCTCCATCGAGAAGGGATAAATCGTAAACAGGGCAATCCGCCCCGCCAGCGACTGAGAAATGTGACGATGGAGCAGGAAATTCTGCGAACCGGTCAGAATATAGCGCCCCATCTGCGGTTCATCGGCCACTTCCTGCAGGTACGAGAAGAGAGCCGGCGCTTTTTGCACCTCGTCCAGAATACAATTCTGGCGGTAGGCTGTCAGGAAACCGCGCGGGTCTTGCTCGGCGAAAATGCGCAAGTCAAGATTTTCCAGCGAGAGATAGGTGTAGGAGGGAAAAAGCGCCTTGGCCAGGGTGGTTTTTCCCGTCTGCCGTGGACCGACCAGCGCCACCAGCGGATACATTTTTGCCGCCTCAAGAACAGGCGCAGAAAGCGTGCGCAAAATCATGCTGATAGTATACAAGAAATTGCGCAAATTGTCAATTTGATTTACAATTAGTACAGAACCTGACGGCTCGAATGGCGTTGTATAATTGTTTCGAAGTTTACCTTCTGGAGGTCCCTCATGCCCCGCCTCACACGGACCCTTACCCTGCTCCTCACCCTCAGCCTGATTTTGACCTTTGGCCTTTTCCTCGCCTCTTGTAGACCGCAAACCGCCGACCGCAAACCGCAAGCGAGCGGTGGGCAGCCGACCGCCCCCTCTCCCACGCTCACGCTCACCCCTTCTCCCACTTCCACCCCCACCGAAACCCCTCAACCCTCCCTCGAATCCCTCGGCCTCTCCGCCGAAACCCGAGCCGTCCTTACCAGACAAGGCTGGCTCATCACCTGGGACGCCCAAAACGCCCGCTACACCCTCTCCCAACGCTCCTGGGACGAAACCAACCAGAACTTCACCGATGAAACCACCCACGAAATCGGCTACATTGACCTCGAAGGCAACCTGCACATCAACATCATCCACCCCTCCTACCAAAAAATCGCCGAAAACAAATACCAGGATACCTCCAACCCCCAAGAACTGATTGTCAACCTAAAAGAAGGCTTCTCCACCCCTACCGAAGCTCCCACCCAAACCATCACCCCAACCCCAACCGAAACTGCAATACCTACGCCCGAAGCCAGTCAAGAGACCCAAAAACCAGGCTTCGAACTGCTTTCAACCGACAACCCCAACCCTCTTTTCCAGAAAACCGGCGGCATCCTGCTCTTTCGCTACTTTGATGAAAACGGCGTCCTTCGCACCGCTACCTTTAGCCAAAAAGAAGCCGCTTTTGTTGACTTTGACCTTTCTACCGCAAGCGAAAACCTCTTCGTCTGGACCTCAGAGCCTGAAGTCTTACAGACAGAATTCCCCGTCACCCATATCCCCTGGGAACTTCTTCACGACCCAAGCCTGCCTGTCACCGCTCGTCTGATTGCCGAAGGCTTCGACCGCGACTTTCCTGAAGAGACCAAAGCGGCCTT